>Ga0187827_10001414_pt1 | contig 35375 bp, 32 predicted proteins | sample ETNtaG_39_FD_167969 | JGI IMG/M metagenome (GOLD analysis project Ga0187827, IMG submission 167969) | Marine microbial and viral communities from oxygen minimum zone, Eastern Pacific Ocean - ETNP2014_SV_150_PacBio MetaG (Illumina Assembly) | ecosystem: Environmental > Aquatic > Marine > Hypoxic...
GATGCCGCCCTTGCCCAGGTCTGTAGGATCTACAGCTATCAGGGCGCGGGACATTCGGTTGGAATCCATACGCAGAATCCAGACCGGCCGATCAGGATCGGACTCGAACTGCCGACCTGTCGGGTCATCGTTAACCAGGCGCACTGTTTTGCCACTGGTGGGAGCTTTGATAATGCCCTGCCGTTCTCGCTGTCGATGGGTTGTGGCAGTTGGGGCGGTAATAGCATTAGTGAGAACCTTAATTACCGGCATTATCTGAATATCGTCCGGGTTGTCACGCCGATACCAGCCCAGGAGGTTTCTCCCGAGGATCTGCTGTCCGATTACTGGTCGCGCTATGGAAAGTAACGTGCCCGGGGAATTTGCCGTACTGACAGACTGCCGAGAACTGACAGTGCGTCAGGTGATTGACCGCGGAGCTACAGCGCATCCGGGCAGGGTTTTTGCTGTTTTTCCCGAAACCGAGCGTGAGCTGACCTGGGCGCAATTGCGAGAGGGTGCGCGTCGTCTGGCAGTGTATCTGGCTTCGATCGGGCTGGCACCAGGGGCACACGTGGGATTGCTAGCAGGCAACGGACGCTTGACGCTGGAGGTCTTTCTGGGCTGCATGTATGGCGGGTTTACCACGGTGACCTTGAACCCGGTAGCGGGCCAGAATACTTTGCAATACGTGCTTGATCACTCGGAAGTCAGCATCCTCTTTACCGACGAGGCCAATCTTGAGGCCGCGCACGGTGCACGTGACCAGGCCCTGTCCGCAGTGACGGTCTTATGTGTGAGCATCGACCAGGGGCTTGATCTGCCACCGGCCGGGTCTGCGGAACCGGCTGCCCCGGCCCCGCAGGATGATGCCCTTTTGATTTATACCTCGGGGACGACTGGGCGGCCAAAAGGCGTTATTCACTCTCATGCCAGCCTACTGGCGGGAGGCGCCAATACTGTTTCAGCCCATCACCTGAATCCTCAGGACCGCGCGTTGTGCGTGTTGCCGCTTTGCCATATCAATGGCCAGGTGGTGACGGTGATTGCCCCGTTGTTGAGTGGCTCCTCGGTCGTGATGCCACATCAGTTTGGGGTATCAAAGTTCTGGAGTTGGGTGATCGATAACCGGTGCACCTGGTTTAGTGCGGTACCCACCATAATTTCTTATCTGCTCAGCTCAGACGCAACAGGTGAACCTGCACGTGAGGAACTTGCCGCGGTTCGCTTCGGCCGCTCTGCATCGGCCCCACTGCCACCAGTTGTGCACGAGGCATTTGTGGCACGCTTTGGTATCCCATTGGTCGAGACCATGGGTATTACCGAAACTGCAGCACAGATTTTATCCAATCCACTGGATCACGAGGCACATCGGATTGGTTCCCCGGGCAAGGGCTGTGGCAATCAGGTTCGTATTGCCAATGGTGATATTGCGGTGGATGGGGCCCACGTTGAGGCCGAGATACAGGTCCGAGGCCCCAACCTGATGCGCGGTTACTTGAAAGATTCTAAGATGACCCTGGCCGCCTTCACCACCGATGGCTGGTACCGTACCGGGGATCTGGGCTGTATGGATGAAATGGGTTATGTTTTTGTTACTGGCCGTATCAAGGAACTGATCATCAAAGGGGGTGAGAATATCTCGCCGCGGGAGATTGATGACGTGATCTACCAGTTTCCCGGGGTTCTGGAAGCTGCGGTAGTCGGAATCCCGGATACCCGCTACGGGGAAGAGGTCGCGGCCTGTGTCGTGGTCAGTCCTGGGGCCTCGATCGTACCGGAGGCGCTACGCCGCCACTGTGAAGAAAAACTGGGTGTTTTTAAGACACCGAAAGTATTTCATGTTATGAATACCCTGCCAAAGGGGCCTTCGGGAAAGATTCAGCGTCTTAAGCTTGCTGACGCAATTGGTGAGTTGGACACCAGCGCTGTTTAGATCTTAGTTGACCCTGGGCCAGTGACCACGGGGAAAGCATGAAGAGTCTTTTGAGTCAGCGCGAGGTGCAGTGCCCGCGCAGTTTGTTGATGTTGGCTGCCAGCGCCAAGCCAGTGACGACGGCAATTGTCGGTGCCGGACATTCCCTGGCCCTGGAGAGCGCCCGCCAGGCCCAATTGGCTGGCGTCATCCATCCCGTACTGGTAGGAGATACAGCAGATATCCATCGCGGAGCGGCAGAAATCGGCTGGGATATCGCAGATCTTGAAATCGTTGAGGGTGTGACCGAGGCCCAGGCGGCCAAGGCAGGCGCAGCACTGGTTTCGGCTGGTGCGGTGCAGATGGTGATGAAAGGTCATATCCATTCGGATACCTTTATGCGTCCATTGCTGGCGAAGGAGGGGGGAATCCGCCGCAAGCAGCGTTTCTCCCATGTCTTCCATATGACGCTGCCGGGCAATGATCGTGCCATTATGCTCACCGATTGTGCGCTGAATGTGGCACCGAACATCAAAACACGGATGGCTATTGTTGAAAATGCCGTGGTGTTGGCACATAAGCTGGGGTTGAAAAGACCCAAGGTTGCACTGCTCGCAGCATCAGAAACTATCAGCGATGCCATGCCGGTGACGGGAGAGTGCCAGGAGCTCGCTGCGCATTTCGCCCAAAGCAGTATCGAGGCGGATGTTTGGGGGCCGCTGGCTCTGGATAACATCGTATCTGTTGAGGCTGCCCGCATGAAAGGTATCGAGCATTCTGTAGCGGGTCATGCCGATATCATCGTGGTTCCAACCATTGAAGTAGGTAATGCCCTTTTCAAGATGATGGTTTATCTGATGAGTGCCTGCGCCGGGGGTATCGTGCTGGGTGGTTCAGTGCCGGTGTTGCTCACGAGTCGGGCTGACCCGGTTGCGGCGCGTCTGGCCAGTGCTGCGCTGGGGGCAGTCGCGGGACGATAACGTAGTATCATTCGCCACCCACGACAGACTGTGGTGCGATCTTATCGGGCTGGGGCTTGTTGCGTTAATTGATCAGAATAGAGCCAGAAAGGGGGAGATATGGCGATATCGGTAGGCGATCGAATTCCATCAGTGGCTTTACATAGAATGGGTGAATCCGGCCCGGAGTCGGTCAGTTCAGAAGACGTATTTTCCGCGCGAAGGGTGGTGCTTTTTGCACTGCCTGGTGCATTCACCCCAACGTGCTCTGCCAAGCATCTGCCGGGGTTCATTGAGTCCGCCGGGGCGTTTCAAGCCAAAGGTGTTGATGAAGTCGTATGCTTGTCAGTAAATGATCCCTGGGTGATGGGTGCCTGGGGAAAAGCGCAGGGCGCGAGTGGTAAAGTGTCGATGGTTGGGGATGGCAGTGCAGAGTTCACCCGCGCTGTGGGTATGAACGTGGATATGAGTGCAATCGGTTTCGGTGAGCGCTCGTGCCGCTATGCCATGATAGTAGAAGATGGGGTGGTGACTCATCTGAACATCGAGGCGCCGCGCAAATTTGAAGTCAGTGATGCAGCCACCATGCTCGCGTTGCTGTAACTAACTCAGACGATACGCTTTATCAGGATAGACTTTCTCCGGGCTTTGTGAAGATCTGACCGAATCCTGCAATCGTGTCGGTAATGCCGGCACGGCGCAGACAACTCCACATCTGTGCCTGGTTGCTGGTGATCACAGGCTTGCCCGCCATGGCTTCTATTTCCTGCGCGACCTCGGCTGAGCGGATACCGCCACAACTGAGAAAGATCGCGTCGGCATCAGGAGAGTCGATCTCAAGAGCAAACTGTTTCCAGTAAGCCGGTGTCACACAGCCCATTTCAGTGCCGGTCGCCAGGTTGAGGCCCTGAATGTCGAGCACCTCAAAGCCTTTCTCCACCAGAAACTCCGCCTCGACGGTATTGATTTCATCCAGATACGGTGTGCCAACCACGATCTTTTTGGCATTGAGTTCATGCAACGCATCGATTACGCCTGTCACCAGTGTCATGGGTTGAGCATAGGGAGCGCCTCTTTTGATCTCAGCCATCACCCGGGCTTCGCCGATGACGATGGAACCACTGGTACAGCTATAACTGATCACATCGGGCTTGGTATCCGGCTGGATCCGCGCCGCCGCGTCTGCCATCGCATCAATATGACGAGCCAGGGTTTCGTTGGTCGTGTAGTTATCGGTTTTCAGCCGCGTGATGTGCACGGCCACCTCTTCGGGTGCCATGGCAAAAAAATCCGATTCGGCCGCAAGATCTGTCGACATCAGGATGAAGCCCAATTTTGCCCGCCAGTGCTTGCCGGCATCGAGTTCAGGCTGCCATCCGCCGGATACGACCTGGTCGCCAAGTTTGAACATGTGGATACCTTTGTTAAATGCTGGATGTATTTCCGCTTAAGGGTGCAAAACAAGAAATTACCACAGTAATGGTGTATGAGTCAGGCATGTGATTTTTACTACCCGAGGTTTGATGTCAGACTATCCGATTCCAACAGGGCTGGAGAGAGTCAACTTGCTACCCCAGGGGGCAGGTCCAATTCATATCAGAGAGAGTTATTTCAATGCATGATCAGCCAAGCAGAGGGTCTTCAGTCGCAATTGTCGGCGCAGGAAGTATTGGTGTTTCCTGGGCCATTACATTCATCATTGCCGGGGCATCTGTACGATTACACGATACCAGCAAGAAGCGATTAACCGTGGCCCGTCAAGAGATCAGCGAACGTCTCGCCGATCTGAAATTCTACTCGCTGGTTGATGAGCCGCCGGAGCAGGTGTTTTCCCGCCTGTCTACAGAGACAAGCCTTGAAGCTGCGATTAGTGGTGCTGAACATATTCAGGAATGCATTCCAGAAATTCTTGCCCAGAAGCGCGAGATGTTTTCGAAGCTTGCAGACTGTGCACCTCGGGATGTGATCATTGCAAGTTCCAGTTCATTTATGCCGGCATCAACATTTGCAAATAACGTTAAGCACCGAGACCGGTGTCTGGTCATTCATCCTGGTAATCCATCTTACCTTCTTAGGATTGTAGAGATCGTGCCTGCTCCGTTCACCTCCAAGTCCACAATAGATCAATCGACTGCATTAATGGAGAAGCTCGGGCTGGAAACTGTGGTCGTTCGCAAGGAGATCGACGGTTTTGTCTTTAATCGGCTGCAGGGAGCCCTGTTGAACGAAGCCTATGCTTTGGTGGAAGATGGCGTCGTATCATCAGATGAAATCGACGCTGTTGTTCGGGATGGCCTCGGCTTGCGTTGGTCGGTCATCGGACCGTTTGAGACCGTTGACCTCAACACCCGAGGTGGGATCAGCTCCCACGCACAGAAAATGGGGCCCGCCTATAAGAGAATTGCTGCCAGCCGTGGGATAAATTTATCCTGGTCGAAGGAGCTTATTTCTAAGGTAGCAAGTGAGCGGCGCACCAAACTACCCTTAGAGCAATGGCCTGAGCGAGTTCACTGGCGTGACCGTATGCTGATGGGCTTGGTGGCTGCCCGGCAAAAAGTGATGAAAGATTCCAAGATCTGATTATTTTGAAGATGGGCACGGGATATTCGAAAGAACAACTTCGAATAGAGAAGAAAGGGGTGACTCATGTATAGTGATTTCGAGTTATCCCATCAACATTGATGCAACCTTTTTTGCCTCATCAGATTTACTCCAGTCGATATCGACGATGATGTCATCTACGCCTACGGCTTCCAGCGCGTCAAGATTCTCAGCCACGGCATCTGTTCGATCAGCCGATTGATTAATGCGCAGGACGACTCGGCACTTATCTGGATTGCGCCCGGCGGTAGCAGCCGCATTCTTCATCATGGCGATAGGGTCCTTGAGAGCGGCTGGATCAATTGAGCGAGCAGATTGCTGAGGCAGCCACCCACCACCGAGGGTGCCTGCGCGTCTGAGCGCAGTTGGGCTATGGCCACCGATCAGGAAGGGTATGGGGTGTTTTGGCCTTGGGTAAGACATAAGATCTGAAGGGAGGCTATAGTGGGCACCCTGAAAAGGCTGAGGTGTGCCTGTCCAACAATTTTCGGCTAGCATAATCCACTCCTCAAGCCGCTTTCCCCGTGTTTTAAATGGCACCTCCAGTGCCTCGAATTCGTCAGAAAGCCATCCAGCACCAACACCAAGGGTTAGGCGCCCACCACTAAGCGCGTCGATCGTAGCTGCCTGCTTTGCGAAAATCACAGGATGACGAAGCGGAAGCACCAGAACTGCTGTGCCAAGCTCGACCTTCTTAGTTACAGTTGCCACCATTGCCAGAATCATCAAGGCGTCATACCACGGAATATCCGTTCTCCATGTAGCCTTCTTGTCTTTTGCGAAAGGGTATGCTGCCTGGATTTGAGAGGGCATAACAACGTGATCCGATACCCATAAAGATGAGAAACCGGCTTGCTCAAGTTGTCTCGCCATTTGTGCCACACCATGTTCCGCTGGAAAGCTCCCAGAACTAGGCAGGCACGCTCCGATGTTAGGCTTTTTCATCAATTACGCCTCATGAGTATAAAGAGCCAATGAAAATAGTTTGATAAACAGTGTCGGTACATTCAAGTTCAACGAATGTGCAACCGATATAAATCGGTAATGCTGATGCCCGATTGTTGGCGCCAGAAATTGGCCTGCTTGAGACATTAAGAAATGACTAGCGCTGCAAGTATAGATCCTGAGCAATGTTATCATGCAAGTCGTTTTTATTGCATACCATAATTGACATGAGTACAGCGACGCCTGGTTACACCTCATCGTGGGTCAGGTATCTACGCTAGAGTGATATGATGAAAGGTAAGATAATTGTCAAAATGGCACATTCTCTCAATAATCTACTTTAGTAGAGAAATGATTTTATGGAACAATTATTAGCAGGCAAAGTCGCCCTTGTCACGGGTTCCTCACGCGGTTTGGGCCGGCAGATCATCAACCAATTCCAGGCATGCGGTGCGAGAGGGCTTGGTGTAGATCAAAGTCCCGATGAGGGAACATCAGGAGAAAACTGGATTCATCACCAAGCGGATGTTTCAGATGAAAACGGTATGTCCCAAGCAATGGATATCATCGATAAACATTTTGGGCAACTAGACATTGTCGTGGCTAATGCTGGCCTGGTGCCCCCTTGGTCGAAAGTAGACGAGCTGGAAATGGCGCAGTGGGATCATGTATTCGCTGTCAATGTGCGAGGTGTTGTAATCACTATAAAACATGCAGTGCCGCAGATGAAAAAGAATGGGGGGTCGATCATTTTAATGGGCTCTATAAATTCTGGTCGAGGGCATGCAGGCCAAACCCTTTATTCAGCTACGAAACATGCAGTCCTGGGCATTGTTCGTTCGTCCGCTTTAGATCTTGGTTGCCACGGTATTCGTGTTAATGCGATTGGGCCAGGGCCGATTGCAACGGACGCCTTAATCACACGAATTACCGCGCGCTCAGAACAGGGAGGGTTGCCGGTACAGACTGCATTGACAGAATTTGGATCCCAGACCGCCTTAGGCCGAATAGCTACGGAGGAAGAGGTCGCTAATACTGCAGTTTTTCTTGCTAGTGACTTATCTACAGGAATATCAGGGCAGATTGTCGTGGTCGATGCGGGCTTAGCCTGATCGTCAACGGTGCGCTACCCGTTTCTTTTGGTGGCCTTTCTGTGGATGAATGTTGATTGATTGAAGCCCCTTGGCGATGATAATAATCCCGACTCCTACAGGGAAGATTCAAGTCGGGTATTAATTGGCATTCCAGAGACAGAAGCAGTATCTGGTAGGGTTAGTAGCATAGAAACGACAGAAGCCAGGACATCAGGAGGGATTCGCTCGCCAACTGGCGTGACGCCCGGGATGCTGGCGATAAGGTCTGTATTGACAGCGCCAGGGCACAGTGCGGTGACTCGAACGCCGTCACTCCATCCGGCAAATCTGGCGGCATCACTAATCGCTACTAGCGCGTGCTTAGACATGGTATAGCCAACTGATACTGAGTCTCGATATCTTTTTCCGTCTGTCGATGCGATATTAATGATGCGGCCGTTCTTCGCCTTTTTCAAAAATGGCAGACAAAGCCGAATCAGGCGAAATGGTGCTTTAACATTGACCTCCCACATTTCGTCGAGATCCTCCTCACTTCCGGTTTCGAAATCGACCTGACGAAGAATGCCCGCATTGTTGATTAGTGCATCTATCTGTCCGTAGGTCCGGTTGGTTTCCTCAGCCCAATGGACCGCTGTTTGGGGATTCTTCGCCTCAAAAGGGCAACATAACACTCTATCGTGCTGAATCTCTTTTAATGCCTCGTCCATTTTTTCAGGCGATCGCATACCAAGTGATAGTCGATAGCCATCAGTCGCAAGTTGTTTCGCGATCGCTGCCCCGATGCCTCTTGAGGCGCCGGAAATCATGATCACTCGATCGTTCGGTTTGAGCAGCGATTGGTTGGTCATCGAGATTCCGTTATTGAGGTAGCGCAGGCAGTAATCTTCACTGCTGCTAGGGCGACGCCGTTAGTCTGCGAGACCGTAGAAAATTCGTCTAAGCGAATGAGGCTTCTAGAAGGCGCGGGGGAACCCGGAATCGACCGGATACGTCACGAAGTTGCTCCCGCTCTGTTGTGATCTCACAACTGTTTCCGCAGATTAACACCGTCGCCGGAAGGCATTGGGCGTTGTACCGAGCCGCTTGAGACTCGACATATCCACCGGCATCCAGAAAAGCGACATAGTCCCCCCGGGCCAGGGCCGGCATTTTTCTGTGTTTTCCTAGTTCATCCGAATTACAAAGTGGGCCAACTAAGTCAACGATTTCTGTTTCCTCCCGCCCAGTATTTTCCACAGCAACCGCGTGATAATACCAGTCCAGTATTGCCGCCCAAGAAAGGTGATTCGTTGAAAGATCCAGGTTCACCCATTTTTTTCGCCCGTCCTCTTTTACCGCACCTACTGTTCCAACTGCGACCCCAATGGGGCCGGATAGAATCCGGCCAGGCTCGATGCGTAGTTTGGGAATTGGTAGGGATAATTTTTCCGCCTCGTCTTCAATTGCTTTGCTAATTTCTTCAGCATAATCTTCGGCGGTTGGTGCAGAGCTGTCATCAATCTGGCTATTGGGGCCGGTTCCGTACCACTTCCCGAAAGTCCATCCACCGCCGATGTCTACACACGGCGGTGTCCACCCAGTTTTTTCCCGGATATAAGAAGACCAGGTGATCATCTCACGGGCCATCACCGCAAATGGCTCAGTTTCGTTGGTCATGCGACTGAGGTGAAAGTGTGTTTCTTTAAGGTGAATGTGTGGCATTGATAGAGCGCTTTTTACAATCTCGGTAGTTTGCTCTCGAGTCATCCCCCATTTAGTGCTATCGCTCTGTTCTTTCATGCTTCCGGGCCCATGCATGGCTACACCGTGCTTGTCTGCAAGCGGATCTAGGTCTAGAGCTAATCGTATGCCGACATCAGCCTCCTTGCCCAGACGTTGGCAGACCTCGCTGATGCGATCAAGTTCATCCATCGCATCAATATTGATGCAAAGTCCATTTGCCACGGCCATTTCGATCTCTTCAGTCTGCTTATTTGAGCCATTCAGAACCAGTGTTTTTGGATTAGTCCCTGCCAGGAGGGCAATGTACATTTCATTGACACCAAAGCAGTCACCCCCTGCGCCTTCCTGATTCATGATATGGCGCAAAGCAAGACTATTGTTGGATTTATTTGCAAACAGAATTTCTACCTCGCCTGGGTAGCGGCTAACAAACGCATCCCGGAATTGGCGGTAGCAGTAGCGAAACTGCGATTCGCTGATAATTAAGAGGGGTGATCCGAATTCTTTGACCACCTCCTTCACGTCACAGTCTTCGACCCAAAGATTTCCGTTATTACCGATGCCAATGAATTCACCGTAGGTGACTTGGTAGGATTTCGGGTTGAGAGTTGGCGCTGAGGGCAATCCATTGATCTTTGAATCTTGGTCGCTCATGATCGTTCTCCAGTAAAAGACAATAAATAAGTGATTTGTTTTTCTATTTCAGTACCTGCAAATCTTTGAGGCCGTTCTCTAACCCTTTCAGGGCGGTTTCATTAAGTGGCATCAGGGGGGAGCGCGGAGGTCCTCCGTAAAAACTCATCAAATCCATCGCCGCCTTGGTTGCAGGGTAAAGGGTTCGACCACCACTGGTGAATAAGTCAGTAAGTTTCTGACCAATAATCTGCAAGTTCTGTGATTCTTGTATCCGACCCTCAATAACTGAGTAATAGAGATCCATCCCACCTGGCGCCCAAACGTTTGGAAAGCAATCAATTGTGCCATCAGCTCCCGATGATATTGCCGGAGCGCCAAATAGTGACGCCGGCCCACAGAATACTCGTATGTCATTCTTAACAGCAATAAGTGTTGCGTAAAAGTTATTCCAGTCTCCAGAGCTTTCTTTAATCGCGACCACTTGATTTAAAGTAGTCAGTCGCGCCGCAAGGGTAGGAGTGATTTTGTTTACGGCGTTGCCTGGAATGTTATACAGCATAATTGGTATCTGAGTCGATGCACAAATCTTTTCGAAATGATGAAATATCTGGTCTTCCGTTAATCTTACAAAATACGGGGGCAGGATAAGTGCTCCATCAGCGCCTGCCCGCTCTGCTTCTAATGTAAGTTCAATGGTCTCATCAACTGTAACTGCACCACTACCCACGATAACGGTTCCACGGCCTTGCGCAGCGTTAACGCCGAACTGAAACAACCGGCAGCGTTCTTCGTATGAAAGGGCCCAGAATTCTCCTGTACAGCCACCGACAATAATACCTGTTGCCCGGTTATCAAACATTCGTTGAACATTATTTTGAAATTCGTTCTCCTCAATATTTCCATTTGAGTCAAAGGGGGTAATTACAGCGACCATCGGGCCATGCCAATCAATATTTTCTCTATTCATCGTTCCCGCTCCAACTTTTCATCTGAGTCAAGCTCAAGCATTACTGCCAATGTGGCTACACCTGACATTAACAGTGCACTAATGTTGAGAGTCGATCTAAATATCAAAACCAGATTAGTGTGTCAATTAGATAATACACCCGCACGACGTATTTGTGCAGGATGGCGTTGACTTTTAAACGATTTCTTTATGCATCCGCTCGTAACCGCCTGAAAAACGCATGGGTGAGTATTGTTCGATGGGTATCTCCGGGACGCGGCCCTGCATGAGATCTACAATAAGGCGGGCACAAAGAGGGCCGAGTGTGTAGCCGGCATCACCTGGTAGCGCGAAATAAACCTGCTCCTGGTTTTTCGCCTGTCCTAGAACAGAACGACCATCTGTAATTGAATTTATGCCGGCCCAGGTTCGAATCAGGTGGAGGGAATTGATGGCAGGGACAATATTTTTCGCAAGAATCAGATTGTTAATCAGGCTATCCATTCTTACCGTTGGGTGCTCTTTTGGCCCAAAGATATCGGCTGGCCAGCCGCCACCTATCACGATATTGCCAGCGGGCAACTGTTTCATAGTGATCGAGCGTTCCGCATGCTGGATAAGATGCGGGATCATCGGTGCTGTTGGTTCGGTTACGTTCATGTGTAGGGGTTCAGGTAATGTGGGAATATGAATATCAAGTTGTTCTGCGAGGTGACCAGATCCGGAACCAGCCGCGATGACTATCCGGGATGCGCGGATAATGCCGATTGTGGTGTGAGCGTGAATGGCGTTTCCCGAAATCTCCAGGCGATCAATCCGTAATCGCCTGAAAAAGTGAACTCCTGATGTTATTGCCAAGCGCTCTATCGCTGAGTTAGCCAGCAGCGGGTTAACTTTGCCTTCATCCGCGCAGAATTCAGCCCCGATAACTGACTTACCAAGATAAGGTGCAATCCGTTCAATCTGAACACGATCGAGCATCTCGACATTCAAGCCCAGAAACTGTTCTCGAGCGCATTTCTTTTTGAGGAATTCGAGTTGCTCAGTGTCTTCGGCAACCATTAGCCCGCCTTCAATTGTCAGTTCAATGTTGGAATCGAGTTGGAGAGCCAGCTGCTTCCAGGCTTTTACAGCTCTTATGTACATAGGTAATGACTGCTCCAGGGCAGGAACTAAATGCGGGGAGAGTCTGATATTTCGGCTTTGCATCTGGACGTGCAAGCTACCGGCATTTGCAGTGCTACCGGAATGATGGCCATCGTCAATGCAGGCGACTTCTTTGCCTTCTTCTGCGAGAAAGGCAGCAACACACATACCGACGATACCGCCACCAATCACTATGACTTCCGTTTCTGAGATAAGGGGAGCGCCATACCCAGTGACACGATTCATGGACTAATCCTCCTCATTTCACTTGCGCAGTTATCTCAGCCGGAGTCATTAATCGTGCCTTAAAATTATCGCCTGACTGTCGTAAGTCCTGAAGGTGATCGGGATTCGCCAACTCGTTCGTAGTACACTGGTAGACCTGCATCAGGTTGCGGGATTTCCGATAAGATTTTGCCGGTCAGCGTCGCTATAGCATTAAAGAGCCTGCTCATGCGTCCCCCTGGGACTGGTGTGTAAAGGCAAAAAGGGGATCAGTCTGCAATTAATGTTATCTGAACACATTGCCAAATAGAGGTTGGTTATGTCGGTTAGGTGGGAGATTATCGATTCTCAGTTTAATGCCAGACTCGGAAACATAGCAAAAGTAGTCTGATAAATACATGGCACAAATGGCACAGTTGAGAATAAATGTCCGTGCCAAATATAGTTGACACTTTAGGCACAACCATGGATAAATCAGAAGTTAATGAATATTGATCAGAACGGAAACGGGTCGAATCGTTCCTTTATCGTTGAGATCAGGGACGTGCAGAAAAGCTTTGGCAGTTTACATGTCATTCGGGGGGTATCGCTAACCATAGAGAATGGCCAGGTCGTGGTAATTTGTGGGCCAAGTGGCTGTGGGAAAAGCACACTACTGCGTTGTATAAACGGCCTCGAGCCGATTGATTCAGGAGACATTATCGTTGGGGGGATTTCAGTAAAGGAAAAAAACCGCTTAAGGGAACTACGAACAGAAACTGGAATGGTATTTCAGCAATTTAACCTGTTTCCCCATAAGACGGTATTGGAAAACGTGATGCTTGCGCCAGTCGATATCCGCAAGATGGATAAGCAGGAAGCCAAAAACTTAGCGCGTAAGTTGCTTGATCGTGTCGGCATCCTCGATAAAGAAGATGATTTGCCAGTGTCACTGTCCGGCGGTCAGCAACAGCGGGTTGCAATCGCGCGGGGCCTTGCTATGCACCCTAAGCTAATGATGTTCGATGAGCCGACTTCTGCTTTAGACCCAGAGATGATTAAAGAAGTGTTAGATGTGATGCGAAGCCTAGCTAGTGATGGAATGACGATGATCGTAGTAAGTCACGAAATGGGTTTTGCGCGGGAGGTAGCGGATTGGATGTTCATGATGGATCAGGGCCAGATTATCGAAGGTAGTCCACCAGTGGAGTTTTTTGGCAATCCTAGTCAAGAGCGAACGCAAAAATTCCTAAGCCAGATCATCTCTCACTGACGGAGTGGCCGAAGCATTAAATCTCACCTTATTTGCCGTCAGTGCCGATCACAAAACGAGCCTGCCAGATGCGGTTCGTAATGCCCCCCAAAGCGATCGGGTGAACTGAGTAATTGCGCATTTAGCATTCGCAGGAATATACGTATGGGATATGAATTTCATTTCGAAGTTTTCGGCACCTACTGGACGTGGATAGCGAAAGGGCTCGGCTTAACTTTGTACATATCGATCGTCGCCATGATTTTTGCGCTAATTATCGGCCTCGTGGTGGCCCTGTTAAGGATTTCAAAGTCATTACCGCTGACAATTCTTGGACATGCATACATTGAATTTTTCCGGGGTATTCCGCTGTTTGTTTTCATTATTTGGCTCTACTATGGGCTTGCGATGGTCACCGGTGTCAATTTCAGGCCGGTAGTAGCGGGCATTATCTGCCTTGCGATGCAGCACGGGGGTTACTTGGCAGAGATCTATCGGGCCGGCATACAGGCAGTCGCCAAAGGGCAATGGGAGGCTGCATATTCTCTGGGCTATTCACCGACTCAGACATTCGTCAAAATTATTTTTCCCCAGGCATTTAAGATCATTATCCCCCCAACGGCAAACATGTTTGTTGGTATGTTGAAGGATTCCGCCCTGGTTTCAATCATTGGGGTTAATGAACTAATGAGGCAATCGCAGATTGCGACTTCCCTTACATTTCGCCCGTTTGAGTTCTATACCGTAACTGCTTTGATTTATGTTGCCCTGACTCTTGGTTTCTCGCAGCTAGTTAAGGTGCTGGAAGTGCGTATGAAATGACCAACCCAAAGTATGTTCGCTGGCCTCATGAATCTGCACATCAGGAAACAAAGCGTGCTGTATTGAAATTCCAGCAGTAATTACCCAAAAAAAGTGTTTTTGAAACCAAAGCGCGGTCGGTAGGGATGTTGCATAGAGTTTACAGTATGGTAGTATGCCAGTGCAGGCCATTTGTTATTTGGCAGCACACTCAAACTTCCAAAGAAATTTCCTGCTAAAGGAGGATCATATTATGTGGAAAAGTTTGGTAACCAAAGTGTTAGCCGTTGCATTACCTTTTGTATTGTTCGCGCCTTTGCAGGCTGGTGCTGGAGATTCACTATTGGATGAGATCATCGATCGCGGAACGATCAAGATCGGCAGCACGCTCCAATACCCTCCACAGATGTATCGGGATGAAAACGGAGACCCCGCCGGCTACGACGTTGAACTCATGAAAATGCTGGCTAACGATATGCATGTCAAATTGGAAGTGGTTGACATGGATTTTCCTGGGCTTATTCCGGCACTGCTTGCGGGCAAAGTTGATATGCTGAGCGTTGGATTGGTAAATACTCCGGAGCGAGCATTGGCGCTTGAGTTTACAGACGGATATGTACCGTATTCCCAAGTGGTTGTTGTTCAGAAAGACAGCGCGCACGAAGTAATAGGGGATCTAAACAAGGAAGGCATGAAGATCACTGCACTTCTGGGCTCTACAGCTGAGAATTTAGCGCAGTCCAAATTTCCCAATGCCGAGATCATTGGTTTACAGCAACAAGAAGCGATGATGGAAGTAGCCTCCAATCGTGCAGATGGTGTGGTGCTGGAGGAATATCTTGCGCTGCCATTCGTAGCCAATAATCCGGGTAAAGTAAGGGTTCTTAATCCTGGTACGCCTTTCTCGGATGCGTTTGGCACTTGGGCAGTTAGGCCAGGCGATTATCGGTGGTTACAATATCTGAACAACTGGATCCGATATTATCGTGCTAAAGGAACAATCGACGCGATGTATGCTGCGATTATCGAGCCGACCTTTTATAAAAAAGATTGATATAAGATTTTCAAAAGATCGTTCGTACAAGGAAAAGGGCTATCGGTTGATAGCCCTTTTTTTTGCTTAAGTATCGGTATTCACTGCAATGTGGCGGTTTATCTGCAGGGCCCAGGGCAAAAACTGGAGATATCCAGCCCACTTCGACAACTGAAAATTTTCCGGTAGTGCCCAAAGGGTTTATTTTCTTAATTTATCCTGTTCTTTATAAGGTTCTGAGATTGGGGCTGATAAAAAAATAAAACTTATCTTCAAAGACTTAGGCTCCAAAAAAGAAAATTCTACTAAAGGTATAAGTTTATTTGATGTGCAGAGGACCTCTTGACTGTAAATTCTTGAGTGTTGGGCGTAAGATGGTGCAGAGGTTGAAAATCGATGTCGATAGAGAACCGGGTAATCTCCATGCTGCAATCAGCTCTCCGGGCGGGTAGGCTACCGGAGGGAGATGAGTTGAATTCGCCTTATGTCATACACGCGGCAAACGGACGCCTATTGGACTGCAATGCTGCGTTTAGTGATCTGGTTGCACGAAGTGAGTTATCTGGAACCCATTTTGCCGAGCGTTGCCCAACACGATTTATAGAAGAAATGGGCAATGAACAGATTCAACAGGCCAAAGAAGCAGGGTTTGCACAACTTAGAAGACCCATACTTGCCTATGATGGGAAGATACACAGCATCACCTGTGAATTACAGATCGTAGCTCTTGGTGGCAGGGCTCTCTTTTTATCCTCATTTGTTGTTGAAGCTTTCGATATTGGAAAACTGCCCGATGGATCAAAGGGGCAGGTTTATTTCCTTCCGGGAAAAGTCAATCACAGGCATTGATCTTCTGGTGAGGGCAAATTTGCCGCTATTAAGAAAGAGGCTTTGGGGAGCCTGTGGCCGCCCGGGCCTTTTCAGCGAAACGCGTTATTGATTATTTGAGCAATAAAAGAACGTTTTACGCAGTTTTCTGAAGTTCACGTACCACTTTTTTAGAGACTTGCTGGCCTTGAACCATTAATTGGTATACCAAGTTGATGGTATTTGCTTTGCCAGTAGGCGTTATGTCACCAAGACTCTGTTCTACGAACTTGATGGCACGAGTGAGTGATTCGACATCAAGGGGGCTGGTCTTGGACCTGCCGGTGAAAAGATATTTGACATCAGTTTCCAGTGCGTCTGCAACGCTAAGGGCATTTCGCGCCAAAATAGACTCTATATCCCCTTGTTCCCAGCGAGAAGCTGCGGCACGTGTTACGCCTACTTTCCGGGCTAATTGGCTCTGATTTAATCCTGCTTTGATCCGTAGTTTCTTTAGTCTCTTTGACGCGGTATTCACATTTTCGCTCAACGATTAGGGGTTGGAAGAGGTGTATCGAACTGGGCAAATTATATCTTTTCAAACTAGAGATATCAAAGCGGGAAGCGCATGCTTGCTCGTTGTTTTGGGCCCTAACTGCTCTAGGCTTATCTAAATGCGACCAGATTTTATCTTGCAACTGTTGTAAATCATAAACAGCAGTCAATTGCGCAATCACTAAGATTTCGGGAGCATAGTAATGTCTCCGACCCGTACCGGAATAACGGGTACACGTGGTGCAAAAAAACTCTCTTCATCGATCGGAGATTCAGATAGTTCAGTGAGTAACTCTGCGAGCAATGACGCACAGTATCTTCCTTGACATCGACCCATGCCGGCACGGGTTCGCTGTTTCACTTCAGCGATCGAAGCACATCCAGACTGAGTGGCATTATCAATTTGCCCCATGGTTACTGATTCACACCGGCAGACTTCTGTTTCCGAGTTCGCAAGAGCCGTATTTATTTGAGGTGCTGCATATAAACGCCAAAGACCAGATTGAAATTGCCGATGCAGTGTGAGCCTTATCCTTGCTGATTCAACTTCTTTAAGTAGCGCCCTTCCAGGTTGGTGCCCGGCCAGTGCAGCTGTATGGAGTCCGGTAATGACACCTTCCTCGGCTGCAGCATAGGCGCCGCCTAGACTGGCGCAATCACCGATGGCATAGACCCCGGGAACGGTGGTCTCAAAAGTGTTCGATCGATTGACTACTAAATGTCCGCGAGTTTTGTCGTAAGAATGGGCGCATCCAAGTGCGCGAAGAAGCGCGTTTGCCGGAAGAAAGCCGTAGCCCATACATACAATGTCGCTATCAAAAGAGTAAGAAGGCTCCAGTGTCTGGGTTTTTGATGATGCCAGTTGGCTCCGCAAAGTGCCGGCAGTTTGATCAATGGATGTCAGTTGATGACTGTATAGGAGGGGAATCTTCCTTCGCTTGATTGCTAAAGAATATCGTGCCCCATCAAACAGCAACCGACGAGAGCCAAGAAACATTTTATATAACGCCCCCACAGAGCCTAAGCCAGGCTTGGGAGCTGATTCAGCGATGGCAACAATTGTAGCTCCGGCCTCTGCAAGTTCCAGTGCTACCTGAAGATTGAATGGGCCATTTCCCGCGACAAGAATCCTGTTGCCCGGAATGACGCGGTAACTTCGAAATAAGCTCTGGGCACCCCCGGTCGTCATGACACCTGGAAGTGTCCACCCAGGAAGTGGCAGCCCGCGTTCGTACGCTCCGGTCGCGACGATAAGTTGATCGGGCCGAAAGAAACGGGTTCGGCCGTTGGATGATACGAGGATGTCACGCTGAGGAAAACCTCCCCATACTTGCGCTTCAGTAACCACTTCTACCCCGGCATTGGACATTCGCTTTATCAGATCCTGGCCTAGCCGGACTTGCTTATCGGTTGTAGTTTTTGTCGCAGACAAATGAAAAGGCGTGGGCTGTTTGCAGAACTGACCACCAAGTTGTGGACGCTCATCCAGGAGCACAACCTGTGTGCCTGCTTCGGCAGCCGTAGCAGCAGCCGACATGCCTGCGATACCACCGCCAATGACGAGTAACTCTATGGGTTCAAATTCGGTGGATTTATCAGGTGTGTCGTTAGTGCCTAAAGGGGCAGGGCTTGGTTTCCCAAGAAACTCCTGCCGGCGCACCTTCATCGGGCGATCCACCTTAGTCATGCAAGCTCGTTGGTTGGGCTGACCATCAATTTCGACCAAGCAGTCGTGACAGATTCCCATTCCACAGAAAAGGCCCCTCGGGCTGCCGTCGCGTGTCTTACGTAAATCAAGTATTCCATTAGCAGTGAGTGTTGCAGCGATACTTTCCCCCCAAAAGGCAGGCAATGGCTTTCCTTCGAATTCAATTTCGATATTATCGAGTTCCTTATCTGTAGCAATTCTCGCGCGCACTGTAGTTTTCTCGGATAAGATGGTGTTGTTCTGTGTCTGCAAGTTGAATTATCTCAAAATCGTCGACTGGCTGGGGTCATAGTTGAGGTGCCTGGATTTAACTGCCAAAGTCTCAACAAAAGCGCCGATCAGATAATACAAGTTGTCAACGCATTGAGGCTGGAAGTGAAAGACGATGAGAAGTGCCGCTTGTGAGGATCTACCCGCCACATAGAACCAAATTGATTTATCGTCAGGTGTTTTGCTTGGCAGCAGGGTCGATTAACCCTATCATAGCAGACCCTCAAATGATCAGTTTTTCAACACAGTTTGCAGGCGAACGGAATGAATGACCTATCGAACAAAACGATATTGGTAACTGGTGCCTCAAAGGGCATTGGTGCAGCTATTGCGAAAAGTCTCGTAGCGGAAGGCGCGAATGTGATAGCCCATTACTGCTCCGATTCAGCTGGTATGGAGGGAGTTTTAAAGCCGCTTGGTAATGCGAACATTACTTCACTTCAGGCCGATTTCAGTTCTATAGATCAGGTGGAAAAGCTTTGGCAGCAAGCGATCGAATGGCGGGGCGGAATTGATGTGCTCATCAATAACGCAGCTATCCTCCGTTTTGTAGGGGGAATCGATGATACGGATCAGGTGTGGAGTGAGACTTGGCAAGAAACGCTAGCCGTCAACGTTGTGGCACCATGCACTCTCATGCGCCGCGCAGTGCCTCATTACCGGGAAAAAGGGGGAGGCATAATAATTTCGATGTCGAGTTGGGTTGCCCATCGCGGCCCCGGTACCCCGGCTATGATTGCTTATGCGGCATCCAAAGCGGCTGTTCTCAATGCAACAAAAACAGTTGCCCGCCATTATGCACAGGACAATATTCTTGCCTACAACATAGCCCCTGGAGTTGTTCGAACCCAGATGTCAGAGCAATTCGCGCAGGCAGCGGGTGGTGAGAAGGCTGTGACTGAAGCGTTGGCGATGAAAGAATGGGTCCCGCCATCAGATCTGGCGGAACTTGTCGTGTTTTTATCAACTGGAAAGTGCCGGCATTTAACTGGGGCAACATTAGATGTGAACGGTGCTAGCTACCTTCGTTGACTTTCCCTGGTTTTGTAATTTCAGATCTCTTTGTCTGTACTGGGGTCGTCGCAAAGAATTTCGTTGCGACGCTGTAGGTGAAGAGCATAGGATGGTGGCAGGACATCATGGGGATTATCTAGTCCTAACTGAAGCGCTGCATGGTATGCCCAGTTTGGATTGGCAATCATCTCTCGGGCAATAGCAATAAGATCTGCCTGTTGCTTATCGAGGATCCCTTCAGCTTGTTCAGGTTTAATGATCAGCCCTACCGCCATTGTCTTGATCTTTGCACTGGACCTAATTTTTTCCGCATAGGGTACTTGATAACCCAGCGTCAGCTTTTCTCGGCTAAGCGTGGCAGGCCCTGACATACCACCAGATGAGCAATCAATAACGTCTATTCCTTTTTGTTTCAGTTCTTTCGCTAGCGCTACGGTATCCTCAATAGAGATCCCACCGGGAAGGTTGTCGACCGCGGAGGCCCGGTAAAAAACCGGTAAGTTGTCTGGCCAGATTCCTCGTACCGTTTCGGCGATCATGAGCGGGACGGTCATTCTTTGCCGAAGATTTCCGCCATAGCGGTCATCGCGGAGATTCGAAATCGGTGAAAAAAAAGAATGTATTAAATAGCCATGCGCACCGTGAATTTCGACAGTATCGAAACCGGCAGCCAACGCTCTCTTTGTAGCAGAGGAAAATGCATCGACCACTTCCAGTATGTCCTGTTGGCCCATGCACCGGGGTTCAGGATATCCATCCTGTTCGGCTATAGCACTCGGACCAATCGTTTCCCAGGGCGCTTCGATTCCAGTTTCTGGAATTGGTTTGGCGCCATCCCATGGCCTGGCGGCGCTGGCCCTTCGGCCAGCATGCCCAATTTGGATGCCAACTGCTATGCCTTGTGATTTAAATAGGTCGACGATCTTTCGCAGACCAGGCACGTGATCATCGTCCCAGATTCCGGTGCACCCATGGGTGATTCGGCCATGAGGAGTAACCCCAGTGGCCTCGACAAACGTCAACCCCGGCCCACCCAGTGCGAATCTCGCGTAATGTGCGAGATGCCAATCCTGCACATGACCGTCGATGGCCATGTACTGACACATAGGAGAAACAACGATACGGTTCTTCAGTCGAAGGTCCCGCAGCTCTAGCTCGGTAAAAAGTCGAGGTGTTTTCAAAAGATTTGCGGTATTTGTGTCCAACCGTAACCGCTAGAACATATGGGGTGCAAGGCCAGGCTCTATTGGTTGAAAATAATTTCAGGCCGCCAATTTCCCGTCGATTTTATCCACTAAATCATTTAATCTGGACATGAGCAGTTCAAGCTTTTCCAATCGTTGTCGACCTTCAATGCCAAGTTCCTTGAAGGTTGTAAGAGGTGGGCGAACATCACCAACCGGGTAACCAGCTAATGCCGCCAGTGCTTTTGAATAGCATTGATGCCCGTAGGTTGGGTGGCCTTCCCCGATCACTTCCTGCATTTCGTCGATCAAATGCTGTATTTTTTTAGCAGCTTCAATATTTCCGTCAACAATCAGTTCGCAGATTCTCGATGAGGCCCGAGGAATATAGTTACCGTACGGATTAACATAGCCGACTGCCCCCATAAGGTAGGATTCGACAATGCGCTCACCAGCAAAAACATTCATAACGCCATCTGTAGCAGAGATGATGTCGAAAACTCGTGCAGCATCCATGCTGGCCTCTTTGATGTACCGTATCTGTTCGAAAGATGCTGTTAACTGAGCGACCAGTGATGCTGAAATGTCGACGTTAGATGTGAAAGGATTGTTGTAAAGCATAATCGGTAGCGAAACTTTTTCACAGATAGCTTTGTAATAATTAAATATCTCCTCCTGAGTCGGGGTGTAATAATAAGGTGGGAGAATCATTAAGCCATCAGCGCCAAGAGACTCTGCCTCCTGGCTATAGCGAACGGCAGTTGGTGTATGAGCGTTCATAGTGCCGACCAGAACAGGTATACGGCTATCGATGTGTTTTACTGTCGCTTCAACGAATGTCTGGCGTTCTTCATCACTTATGGTCAAGAATTCGCCAGTGGTGCCTAGAATTATCACTCCAGGAACTCCTACCTCAATTTGCCAGTCTAAGAAATTCTTCCAAGCTGGAAAATCTATGCTGGATAAATCGTCTGTAAACGGCGTCACCGCAACGGTGTAGCTGCCACGAAAATTATGTTTCATTTCTAGCCCCCTTCAGGCTTGGAGTGACAAATTTAGATTGCATTGCCGGAGTTGTCAGACAGCCATTATACAAATACTTTCATGTAGATTACAGTTAACAAACGTTTCTGAAGCGAGTGTAAATGGTCAACTAATGATGGATACAGATGTGCTCGTAATTGGAGGAGGTATATCCGGTTGCGCTCTCGCATATTTTTTGGCAAAGGAGGGAGTTGAGGTCAGCTTGGTAGAGCAGTCAGGCCTCAATAGCCAGGCTTCGGGTGCAAACGCAGGAAGTCTTCACGGACAAATACCCCATAATATATTCTTGGAGAAAGGGGAAAAATGGGCTCTTAGTTTTGGGCCCACGTTACAACTGATGCGCGAATCGCTAGAGCTCTGGCGGGATATGGAAGATCTGCTTGGAGTTGACCTTGAGGTTCGTGTGAGTGGCGGACTGTTGGTCGCCAGCACAGAAAAGGAGATGCGAGACGTTAGATCGAAAGTGCTGATTGAGAAGAAGTTTGGGGTTCGAGCGGAAATTCTGAGTCGCGTCGATCTTAGGCAACATGCGCCATACATCTCTGACAAAATGGTTGGAGCTGCTTTCTACCCCGATGAAGGAAAAGCCAATCCGCTACTCGTTACACCGGCCTTTGCGGCCCAGGCAGAAAAATGTGGCGCGACAATTAGCAGGCAAGTGGAGGTAAAAAATATCTCTGTTGTGCGCAATGGGTTTGAGGTTGATACAACAAAAGGGCTAATTGCATGTAAGCGAATTGGTAATTGTGCAGGTGTTGATGCAGGCAGAATTAGTGCGATGGTCGGTTTGGACATTCCGATAATGGGTGATCCAATTCAAGTCAACGTAACCGAACCTATTGCGCCATTGATAGAGCATCTGGTGTATTCAGCCAGAGACAAACTTACGTTAAAACAAACTCGTCACGGCTCATGCATTATCGGCGGTGGCTGGTCCAGTAGAGTTGATCCAGATACCGGTAACCTGTATGTCGACCAGGAATCGGTTAGCAAAAATTTACAGGTCGCAATCGAAATGGTCCCAATTCTAAGGAATGTCGCGCTTGTCCGGACCTGGCCAGCGAGAGTTAATGGAGCCGATGACTGGCAACCCATTCTTGGAGAAGATCCAATGGTTCCAGGGTTTTTTACCAATGCGTTTCCTTGGATGGGGTTTTCCGGGGGGCCGGTATCATCTCGCGTTACGGCAGACCTAATGCTAGGGCGATCAGTAAATGGAATACCAGGTCGTTTAGCTGACTCAGTACATCAGAACTTCTAATCGTTAATGCTAAGTTGAAACCCGGTGCCATTGGATGTTATTTTTGATTGGAGTATCGTATCGTCGATAAGAATCCGCATTGTTACTCGCTTTTATAGACGGGTATTGGGCGGCGGGTAACTATCTTTCTCTTGCTAAAAGGAGCACTGCATGATGCAGAATAACTCAAAGGCTCACCCCTATATGCCGAGTTCAGGCGGAGCAGCCCAGCAGGAAATGCTGAGCGCAATTGGCTTGAAGAATACGCAGCAGTTATTTGACCAAATTCCCGAACATCATCGTATTTCAGTGCCACTTGATCTTCCTGGCCAGTTGAAATCTGAGGTTGAGTTAAAACGCCATCTATTGTCAGTTCTCAAAAAAAATACCGACTGTGAGGCTAACTTAAATTTTCTGGGCGCCGGGTGTTGGCAACATCATGTTCCGTCAATCTGCGATGAAATTTCTGGTCGGACAGAGTTCCTGACAAATGTATGGGGGACACCGTCCTCTGATCATGGAAGAAACCAGGCGTTTTTCGAATTCTCAAGCCAGCTGGGCGAACTCCTGAAGCTAGATATGGTAGGCCTTCCCGTTTATAGCTATGGGTGTGCGGCAGGTCATGCAATTCGGATGAGCGCGAGAATTACTGGTCGACGAGAGGTGCTAGTGCCGGCGATTATTGATCCGGAAAGGTTAGCGGTGATCAAGAACTACTGCGAGCCTCCCGATATGTCAAATCATATCCGCATTCGGCATTTGAATTACGACCAGCAAACCGGACTGGTCGACTTAGACGATTTGGAAGAAAAGTTATCTGACCAAGTCGCTGCCGTATATTTTGAAGTGCCGAGTTATTTCGGCCTTGTTGAAGAAAACGGAAAAGCGATCTCGCAACTTGCAGCCAGCTATGGGGTGGAGACTATCGTCGGGTGCGATCCGATTTCTCTGGGGATGCTCAAGTCGCCAGTTGATTATGGAGCCGATATTGTCGTTGGGCCAGTGCAGCCACTTGGCATTCATATGAACTGCGGAGGGGGTGTCAGTGGTTTTATAGCGTCGAGCGACCAAGAGAAATACGTCCGTGAATACAACACGTTGAATATCAGTATCACGGATACCATGGACGATGGGCAATACGGCTTTGGCCTCAGTTGTGCTGGGCAGACGTCTTATGGCTTACGTGAAGACGGTAACGATTGGACTGGAAACTCGACATATCTTTGGGCAATAGCGGGTGCTGTTTATATGGGGCTATTGGGTCCAACGGGCTTTCGCGAAGTTGGCGAACTTATTGTTCAGCAATCAAATTATGCAGCAAATATTTTGTCGAAAATTGAAGGACTTTCTATTATGTTCGATAGAAACATCTTTAAAGAATTTGTCGTTAATTTCGATCGAACGGAACGCTCCGTCGAAGAGGTAAATCATAAACTAAGGGAAAGAAATATATTTGGCGGGAAAGACCTTTCCGTAGAGTTTCCAGAATTGGGACAGAGCGCATTGTATTGCGTCACGGAGATTCATAATGCGCAGGACATTAGTTTCCTCGCAGATCAGTTACAGGAGGTACTTGTTTCGTGAACGATCAACCAAGGATGTCAAAGATGCGCAGGTACCATGCAGCAGTCTGGGATGAGCCGGTGATCATGGAGATGGGTTCAAAGGGGCGGCGAGGATTGGTTTTTAGGGAAGCAGAGAAGAAAGTCGCAGACGCAGTTGGTCCCGCTGAGCTACTGATTCCCCAGGGGATGCAAAGAGAGGATCCGCCTAACCTTCCCGAATTATCCGAGCAAGAGGTGCAACGTCACTATTTGCATCTTTCTCAAGAAACGCTCGGGATGATGGGGATTAGTTTATTTGGGACATGCACGATGAAGTATAACCCTCGAATAAATGAAATTATTGCTGCTAGGCCGGAGATCGCCGAAACCCATCCACTTCAAGATGTTCAAACACTGCAGGGCACCCTCGAATTAATCCACAACTTTGATTTAATCCTAAGAGAACTTTCCGGAATGGATAATTTTGTGTTTCAGGCCGGAGGTGGAGCGCATGCGGCATATACGCACTGCTGCGTTACTAGGGCTTATCATGCAGAAAGGGGCGAATTAGCGCAAAGGAACGAAATCATTACCTCTATACAAGCGCACCCATGCAATCCGGCGACTGCGGCAGCAGCTGGATTTGATGTCATTACATTGCCCTTGGAGGAAAATGGCTATCCATCTACTGATGCATTACGGGAAGCAGTTTCGAGCCGCACTGCTGCGTTGTTGATCAATAATCCCGACGACATGGGAATATACAATCCGGAGATTACTGATTGGGTGGATATCGTCCATGATGCCGGCGGCCTTTGTTTTTATGACCACGCAAACTTTAATGGGGTCATGGGGAAGATTCGTGCAAGAGAGCTCGGCTTTGATGCGTGCATGTATATGCTGCATAAAACATTTGGTGCACCCAAAGGAGGCGGTGGCCCAGCTGTTGGGGCGTATGGCTGCAGCAAAGATCTTGCACCGTTTTTGCCGTGCCCGGTTGTGATCAATACTGACGGCGTTTATGAATTAGATTATCACCGCCCGAAAAGTATCGGCCGGATACGGGAATTCTGGGGAAATGTGCCGCAGGTAATTAAGTCGTATTCGTGGGCGAGGGCCATGGGGTCTGCGGGCATTGAGGAGGCTGCGGAGATCTCCGTACTCTCGAACAATTACATGGAGTCGCGCCTTTTAAAGATTCCGGGTATAACCAAATCTCATCCGACAATTGGTGGGCCACGGATGGAGATGACCCGCTATAGTATTGAGAAGATAACTGAAGATACCGGTATCACGATTGAAGATTTCAGCAATCGGATGGTTGATTTTGGTATCGATGCACCCTGGCTGGCTCATCACCCTTGGTTAGTCCCCGAGCCGTTTACGCCAGAGGCCGGTGAGATGTATTCAAAGGAAGACCTTGACTACTGGATTGATGTTGTCGCTGAGGTGGCACGAGAGGCCTACGAGGACCCAGAGATTATAAAGAACGCTCCTCATCGTCAGGCAATTTCCCAGATTAATGACAATTCTCTGAATGACCCAAAAAGGTGGGCGATGACATGGCGTGCTTACTGCAGGAAGCACGTCAGTTAAAGCGTTGCGTTTAGTTGACATAGCGTGTAATCACGTGATAAATGTGCTTCTCCTACCATTGACTGGTATCAGATGTTTGAAAAAATCAAATGCTGTGTTAAAGCATATGGTAGAGCGTTAATCGTATAAATTTATCACTGACCGGAGGTAACGTTATGTTGACACGTTTATTTCTTAAGATTTCCATTATTGCAATTTCGTTGTTGGCAGTCGTTGGGGTATCCCAGGCTCGGGGCTTAAATGAGATTATCGAGTCAAAGACCATTCGGATTGGAGTAAATCCAAATTTTCCACCAATGAGCTCATATGGCTCGACGAATGAGTTCGAAGGTTTCGATATTGATATAGGAAATAAGATCGCTGCTGCGCTGGGGGTAGAGGCTAAATTTGTTCCAACCGAGACACCGCAGCGTGTGCCTTTCCTCGTCTCAGATAAGATCGATATCTCGCTGGGGGCTCTGACAAGAACCACTGCCAGATCGTTATTGATCTCTTATACAGCTCCTTTGCATACCGAAGCAATGGCAGTGCTGACGACGGATAAGCTCGATATCACGAAATGGAAGGACTTGGATGATTCGAAGTATACGTTGGCAAATATGCGAGGGAATTGGACCGTGGGATGGACCAAAGATAATCTCCCGAACGCGAAACTTGAACTGGTAGACACCCTTGCGGATACGGTGCGGTTAGTTGGTCAGGGTCGTGCAGATGCGATCGTCGAAAATATCGATTTCTTTATGGCCCACACGAGGAATTATACGAATGTCAACTGGCGGGTGTTATCGGATACGATATTTGTTGCCTATTGTGCAATCGGTGTCGGCCAGGGAAACTTCGCACTTAGAGACACCCTGAATATCGTTTTACATGGCCTGCATTCATCCGGCACGATCAATGCAACGTGGGAAGAATGGTATGGAGCACCTATGCTAGCGCCGGTTGTAGAAACCGCATTCTTCTGATTATTCAGGTTCATTCGTTGTAATAAATGAAATTAACGGGCCTCTTTTGAGGCCCGTTAATTTTTGTAGAGAAGGTTTGCCGACAGAATGAATTACACGTTTCAATTTGGCGTTGCGCTTGAAAGCCTGCCAGCTCTTCTGAAGGCTTCCGTCTTAACTGTCGAATTATCGTTTTTTGCTTTCTGGGGCGGTGCATTAATTGGATTGGCTGGTGCTGCAGCTAAGACTTTTGGGGGGAGCGTAGTTCGCCACCTAGCCCAGGCGTATGTCGTTTTTTTTACAAATACTCCAGCACTTCTTCAGATCTACCTTTTGTATTATGGATTGCCAGAAGTTGGAATTCTTCTTCCGTCTTTCACTTGTGTTTTGTTGGGACTTACTTTAAACGCTGGTGCCTACCTTACAGAAATTCAAAGAGCTGGGTTCTTGTCTGTTAGACAAACCGAAATTGAAGCGGCCGAAACACTGGGCATGTCCCTCTGGCAGCAAATACGTTTTGTAATTGTGCCGCATATTGCTAAGACCATTTATCCACCGCTGGCTAATATGTTTCTAATTCTGATACTTGGATCTTCCATGGCCGCAGTCTTTAGCGTGGACGAGTTAACCGGTACAGCGATTAACATTTCAACGGAGACATATCGCTGGCTTGAAATGTTTACCTTAGTGGCGGGTGTTTATATTGTTTTAACCTTTATTGCCAGTTTGATGCTGGCGCTTGTCGGGAAGCGATTCTTCCGTGTTAAAGCGAGAGTGTTCTGATGTTAGAACGAATGTTCAATGAAATACCGCGGTTCTTTGAATATTACAGCGCTATTTTTCTGTTAAAGGCTATGGGCACAACGTTGCTTATGACACTGCTGGGTGTCGGCCTTGGCTTTTTGTTGGGATTTCTGATTGTTTATCTTCGCCAGACACCCGGAATGCTTTGGTTGCCTGTGAGGGTTATTGCGATAACTTATGTTGAAGTGTTCAGAAGGATTCCGTTTTTGGTGATACTTTATCTGGTGCTATTCTTTATTCAAGCCGTCAGCCCTAATGCTTCATTGTTTACCATCGCGACCATCGGCATCTGTATGCTGTCTGTCGCTTATACGTCAGAGATCATCCGGGCGGGATTTGAATCAGTACCCCGCCAGCAGGTCGAGGCTGCAGCGGCTATGAACTTCAGCCGATGGAAAATATTGCGGAAAGTGATCGTGCCTCAATCGTGGCCTGTAATATTGCCACCGGCTTTTGCCTTTATGGTAAGTTTTATCAAAGATACAGCGCTGGTTTCCCAGATTGGAGTAGTCGAACTGACTTTTGCCGGAAAAGTCATGAATAATCGAGGGTATTCGGCATTGCTGGTTTACGGAACAATTCTGATTCTTTACTTTATCCTGTCTTATCCTTTAACGCGCCTCGGTGCCCACCTGGAAAAGCGTCTTGCACCAACTAAAGATCAATAACTTAAGTAGCGCATATGGCAAGAACGTCGTTCTCAGGGACGTCAGCTTTTCAGTACGAAAGGGCGAGGTTGTTAGCCTGGTTGGCCCTTCCGGATCTGGAAAATCAACGTTACTGCGGGTACTCGTTGGACTGACAGCACCAACTGGTGGATCGGTAACTCTGCAGGGAGAGACAATCAACTACAAAAATAAAAAAAGTGTTAAATCATCACGCGAAAGAATGGCTATCGTATTTCAACAATATAATCTTTTTCAGAATATGGATGTAATGCGTAATGTGACAATCACGCCAATTATGATCAAAAAAAGAGATCGTACTGAGGTAGAAAATGAAGCCAGGAAACTATTAGAGCAGGTCGGTTTATCAGAAAAGCTTTCTGCCTACCCTGATGATCTTAGCGGAGGGCAGCAGCAGCGTGTTGCAATTGCGCGTGCTCTAGCATTGAAACCAGATTTATTATTACTTGATGAGGTAACGTCAGCGCTCGACCCGGAATTGGTTACAGAAGTCCTGGATTCTATCCGTGAGCTGGCATCGGGCGGGATGACAATGATTATTGTGAGTCATGAGATGGGATTTGTACGCGAGATATCTGATCAAGTGATTATGATGGATGAAGGCAGGATTGTAGAAAGTGGATCACCAGAAGATATTTTTGATAGCCCTAAAACTCAGCGGGCTAAAGACTTTTTTGGAAAAATCCTGCGACACTAAGCAGTCATACGTTATTGTACATTTAGAAATGCGACATAGAACTCTGGATCCAAAGGAAATCAGATTTCGTCAACTTTGCGCACTCGTGAAGTTATGGACATATCGACACTGAAGAAATTATCCGACGAGCAGGAAATCTCTGGGCTGCTGGTTGAATACTGTCGCGCGCTTGATTGCATGGATCTCAAGGCAATTGCTGAGATCTTTTCAGATGACTGTATCGTTGAGTTCGGCCCTGACGATCGGCTGAATAGCCGTGGTCGGCATGAGGTTGCAAAATCTCTTGAGCGGATGTGGCGCTGGGCAAGAACATCGCATCATCTATCAAATATTCAGATCCGGTTTGCGGATGTCGACCGGGCCTTTTCGACTTCTTATGTTCTTGCATGGCACGAGAGAAAAGACAAGACTACAGCTACAATTTATGGCCAGTATCATGATGAATTAATTCGTGAGACAGTGGGATGGCGAATTTCCAAGAGAACAATGTATATGAACGGTAGCGATTCTGGTTTTACAGTAGGCATTTATCCATTTGAGCGATCAATTGCGCCGGAAGGATGGGTGCCACCAGAAATCGACTAATTGCGATCACACCATCATGCCGAGTCAACCTTAACGATCAGTGTCTGCCGTTCATCTACCCGCACCCTGATGTAACCGGAAAGTGCTGCATCCATTTTTTTGTCACCGGTATCTACTAGAAGGCATAACCTGTCGAGGGAAGCCAATTTTTCAGCAGTTGAAATCACAATAATATTATCTTTGCCAACCTGTTCAAGAATGTCAGAAGTAATTTGTTGATTCCCTCGGCCAAACAGGAATCCTTGGCCACCGATTACACTGACAATGACAAAGAGGGGGTGATAGCGGGAATACGTTATTAGCTGTTTGTGATTGACGTCACGATCTATCAGCTCTTTGCCGCGAATAACATCCACTCCAAGCAGGGTGCCTTGCACTCCGAGTCGTTTTAGAAATATTTGTGTTGTTTGGCCTGGTCCGATAATGTAATACCCGCAGGGGTTAAGATTATCCTCGAGGTATTTCGCAATTCCCTGGATACTATCTTGCTCATCAGGTGTTCCGTAGCTTTTCGGGTTCTGTATAAGACGCCGGTCGGTGGGTACGCTTGCATAACCGAGTAATTTTGTACGATGCGAGTTTTCGTTTTCCCTCTGTTCACTTATATCCATGATTTCAGCCTGCCTGGTAGCAAGGCGGGGCGATGGTTCCCTCAATAGTCGGAGAATTAATCGGCTGGCAGCACCCGGACTCGTTGCAAAGACGGCTGAGTGCATCTTTACACCGGCTGGAATCCCTAATATTGGAGTGTCGCCCTGAAGAGCGGCGAACACATCACCTGCGGTTCCGTCACCACCGGCAAAAAGTATTAGCGAAACATTGATGTTTACAAGTTCGCCTACGGCGGCCATGGTGTCTAATTTAGTTGTTACCCGGTCGGGAGTGCGAATAACGACCGACGGTGTTAGGCCTGCACTTATACAGGCATTTTCACCCATTTCTCCTGAGCAAGTGATAATCGTGAAATCTTGAGCGAGTAGCGCCAGGGGTTGCAGTGCCTGCTCTGCTCGCTCGGAAGCAACAGGCACTGCACCAAGTTGTAATGCCTTCTTTAGCGCCGCCTCACCATCCGTTCCTTTAAGGCCTACTTTCCCGCCCATGCCCGCAATCGGGTTGACAATTAGCCCAATTTTCATCGGTGCATTCATAGGGTAGAAATTAAAGCACTAAACAAAGCCCGTTTTTTTAGTGCGTCAGTCAGAATAGCCAACCTGAGATCTGCCTTGTTTGATTTTTTGGGATTCAAGCGTATTCTCAATGATGTCATGCATCAGCGGCGGGCGGTGCTGAAAATATATTTAACTATGTTTTTTGACCAGCAAGTAGTCTCGTGATAATAGTTAAGTCTGATTGACAACGGAAAATTGTTACTTTGGGACTCTTTGAGACCGGGGAAATTACTGATGACTGACACAAGTACACCTTTTGCTGGATCTTCTATCCCCGAAAGGACCACCCTCTCAGAAGGATTTGAGATTAGCAGAATCGTAACCGGCCTGTGGCAAGTCGCGGATATGGAAAAATCAGGGACTGACCTAGAAGCGGATGTTGCCGCCCGTGCAATGCTTGATTATGTAACAGATGGTTTCGATACATTCGATATGGCGGATCATTATGGTAGTTCAGAATTAATCGCGAACTATGCTACAAAATTAATCCAACAAGAGCACTCCCTGGGAAAGCAAGTTATCCCGCGTATTTTTACCAAATGGTGTCCAAAACCAGTAGAAATGACAACCTGTGTAATTGCAGCAGGGATCCAAGAGCGATTGGATAGGCTGGGAAGCTCAAGTATCGATCTACTCCAGTTTCACTGGTGGCATTATGAAAACCCGAATTATCTGGATGCTTTGAGAGAGCTGGAAAGATTCCGCCAGGATGGCGTGATCGCAAATCTAGGATTAACAAACTTTAATTCAGACCACCTAAAAGTAGTCCTGGGAGAGGGTGTCAACATCGTAACCAACCAAGTCAGTTATTCACTGCTGGACAGGAGAGCAGCGGAATCGATGAGCGATTTATGTATTGACTCAAATGTTCAGATACTTGCCTATGGCACACTTTGTGGTGGCTTTTTGTCTGATCGATGGCTTGGCGTTACTGAGCCAGAATCCGGCGCTATAGCTGACTGGAGCAAGATGAAATACAGGCGGTTCATCAAAGCGTTCGGTGGATGGGAAAAGTTTCAGATGTTGCTGACTTCTTTGTCGGAAATCGCCACAAAGCATGGAGTATCTGTGGCAAATATCGCAACCCGGTGGGTATTAGAACAACCGGCCGTTGCGGCGGTGATAGTTGGGGCTAGATTAGGAGAAAGTGAGCACCGGGCAGATAACCTGCGCCTGTTTTCTTTCAGCTTGGATGAAGATGATTACGAAGTAATCAATAGCGCGCTACAAAAATCAGACAAGCTTCCAGGCGATTGTGGTGACGAATACCGGAAAGCACCGTATTTAACGGCATCGGGTGATCTCAGTCATCACCTAACCGCCGGTGAGAAAAATTATCCAAGGAGTCTGATGGATAACAGACCCTCTAGATCCTGCATTTCGTCACATACCTCCTGGGAAGAAATCGGTGGGTTTTCCCGAGCGGTTCGGGAGGGTAATCATATTTTTGTGAGCGGTACGACTGCAACAGATCACAAAGGTAAGCGAGTGTGCGAGGGTCGGATTGAGGAGCAGGCTATTTTTATATTAGACAAGATCATTGGTGCTATCCAAGCTCTTGGCGGAACGGCAAAAGACATCGTCCGAACGAGAATTTATCTTACCAACGAAGAGCACTGGGAAACGGTAACACGGGTCCACGGCCGGTATTTTTTTGATCAAAAGCCTGCCAATACCTTAATTGTTGTGGCAAAACTCATCGGCGGCTATGAGGTGGAGATCGAGGCAGAAGCAGTTGTAGCTCCGCTTATCGGGGATTAGCGCCGGCGGGATCATTCTCTACGAACCAGACACCATAATGGAGAAATAAGAGTTTGCTCTGATCGTGCGTCACGGTGGGTATCATCGATAAACCGCCCGTGTTCGCCGGCACCGGGTCTGAGCCGGGTGGTTTCCGCTTCAGACAATCACCTGTGCCAGTGCTTTTGGATGCGAGGTGATCTGCTCGTACCCATCTTCAGTAATGATAAAGCTGTCGCCCACCTGGGCACGGAATTTGCCCGGCACGGTTACCGAGCCATCTACCGCAAATACCATACCCGGTTGCAGCACCGTCTGGTCACCGAAGACCAGTTGTGGGCGCTCAAGAAAACTGAAACCGGTAGCCCGACCACAGCGGAAAGGATACTCGTATCCCGCAGACTGGATCACCTCTGCATAGGCGCTATGCACATCTTCTGCGCGAGCCCCAGGTCTGAGAGCCGACAGCGCTGCGGCCTGGCTATTCACCGCAGTCTGGTAGGCAGCCTCCTGGGATCGATCCGCGATCTCTCCCAGCCAGAAGGTGCGGTCGAATCCCAGTTTAAAGCGGTGAAAATTGGTCATTCCGCAAAAGCACAAAAAGACCGGCTCACCGTGTACTAGCGGCTTGGTACTGGCGCGATGGTGGGTCATGGTGATCTCATCACCCGAGGCCATGATCTGCATAAAGTGAATGCTGGGTGACATGCGACTGTCGTGGTAGTGCATCTTAAGCAGTTCGGCCGCCTTATGTGTGCCAGCCGTGGTCGCCGCCAGTGCGACTTCGTACTCGGGCACACCCTCACCCATCGCACCGCGGCCGGCCTCCATCATGGCGATGCCCACTTGCCCGGCATGACGGGCAATCTGCAGCTCCTCTTCAGATTTGATCATGCGCATTTCGCTGATGATGGGTGTGACATCACAATAGCGCTCGGGATTTACCAGTGAATCAACATAAGCCCGGACTAAGGGAGGGGTCAGGGCCGGCTCAATACCGACCCGGGCAGTGGTGCCCAGCAGCCCCGGCAGGGCCTCGCGCCATTCATTGCCCATGCCGTCGTTCCACAGTTCTATGCGGTCGACCACTGCCGAGGATTCGGCCAGGTCTTTTTCCATGGCCGGTGTGATCAACACACTCTCGCCATTAGCAGCAACGATCAGCAGAGTCGGGCGGCCAAAATCCATATGCAGGTAGTCGTAATACCCGCTGTAGTAGTACACGCTGTCATCGTCGCTGATCAGCGCAATATCGATGCCGGCCTCGGTCAGCCGTTCTTTGAGTTTTGATATTCGATGTGAAAACACCTTGCAACGACTCCCGGTAGGTTTCAGGGCCTGTGTCGAGCCTATCACTTGGGACCGAGATCAAGTAGCCCTAACTGCTGATGGATGATGATCAGCAAATCCAGGAACCCTCTGATTTGGCGACGGCCACGGTGCTTATGCCTGCTTTGGGCAGATAATCTCCAAGGGTCAGTTCACCAAGTTTAAGTGGATCCTCGTTCACCGTCGCTCCAGGCGAACACAGGTAACGGCCAGTATTAAAGCTGGCCCTGGAAGGACCACAAAGGGGTGCTGGGCAATACGCTCGGTCAAACCAGACACCACCGGCTGCCAACGGATCAATATTCTGGCTCTTGAGAGACGGATGGCCGTAACAAGAGGGGTCATCCGAGCGCAACTGATCACACATGATAAAGAGAATATTCATCGAACCGACCACAGGTCTTCACTGAAAGTTCGTGCGCGGATCACATCGGCGCCTTCAGGGGCGCGGAGCATGCTGGTTGATAATTTGCCATAGTGAATCCACATGGCGCTGCTCGGTACGGGTCTGGGCGATCGAAACACGGATGAAAGAGCTGCCGTTAACTGTCGATGGAGTCACCATGGCCTTGCCCGTCGCGTTGATGGCCTCCGCCAGGGCGTTGGTTGCCTCATCCCCACTGACGTGGCGAAACGACACCAGGGCAAGCAGGGTGGGCGCGACCAACTCAAACCGCTCATCGGCCACGATACGGTTCTCTAGTTCCCGTGCCATGCGCACATGTTCGCGGACATGATAGCGGATTCCAGCAGCCCCATAGGAGCGCAGTACCCACCATAATTTCAGTGCCCGAAACCGGCGCCCGAGCGGCACGTGCCAGTCACGATAGTCCACCACAGCACCTGATTCACTGGCGCTGTCTTTCAGGTACGGCGGCAGAATACTCATGGTCTCGATCAGCGGTCTGCGCTGTGCGACCCAGAACAAGTTGCAGTCGAAGTTGGTGAACATCCACTTGTGTGCATTGAAAGTGTAACTGTCGACTTGCTCCACTCCTTTCTGGAGAAACCGGAACTCGGGGCAGATCATCGCGGTTCCGGCATAAGCGGCATCAACGTGATGCCAGAGACCATACCGCCTCGCAATCTCGCTAATCGCCTCGATCGGATCTACGGCCACCGTTCCGGTGGTCCCGATGGCCGAGACGACAATAGTCGGGGTCAGGCCGGCCTTAAGATCCCGCCGAATCTGGGCTTCGAGCGCAACCGGGTCCATGGCAAACACC
>Ga0187827_10001415_pt1 | contig 35331 bp, 30 predicted proteins | sample ETNtaG_39_FD_167969 | JGI IMG/M metagenome (GOLD analysis project Ga0187827, IMG submission 167969) | Marine microbial and viral communities from oxygen minimum zone, Eastern Pacific Ocean - ETNP2014_SV_150_PacBio MetaG (Illumina Assembly) | ecosystem: Environmental > Aquatic > Marine > Hypoxic...
AGACTCGGGAAATATTACTTTATCTCATATGGTTGGCATCGTGGATATAAACTGCGTTTCCATTGCCACTTGAAATATATTGCCTGTTAAATAAACTCTATGTATGCCTAAATGATTTAATTGTTAGTTTCTTACCTATGAATCCTAATGCTCTTACAATCATTAATAATGTTTTACTGATTCTGATCATAAGTACAAAAAAGCCCCCTGAATCTCAGAGGGCTTTGACATATATAATTTGCAATCGTTTACCCTAACTCTTGCCTATGTAATATTATCACTATTTTAAGGATAAATTCTTGATGAGGGTCAATATTTTTATCTTCACACCCATACCTAGTTGACTGTTAAGTCAACAACAATAAATTATAATATAATTAGTCTGCGAATCATAGGGGGTTAGTTTTTTTTATTTTTTCATATGCCAATCTATAGTTTTCATCTTCTGTTCCTAAAATTCTGTCCCAAAAGGTAAAATATAATCCAAAATTACTTTTGTTTCGTGAATGATGCAAATTATGATGAGTGGATGAAAGTAATATTTTACCAATAAAACTATCCAAAAAGTTTTTAGGAAAAATTTCATAACCTAAATGTCCAATGACATTCATAATCATCATAAAAAATGACCAAACCATCAGAGCATAAAAATGTAATGGAACAAATAAAGCAATTAATGGTATCCAAATTATTTGGACAACAGCTTCAATGGGGCTAAAGGAAAAGGCTGCCCATGGTGTAGGATTTACTGATAAATGATGTCTCTTATGTACAAAAAATAATTTTTTATAATGCATAATTCTATGCGTTATATAAAAATAAAAATCATGAAAAATAATCAAAAACAATGTACTGAATAATAAATATGGGACTCCGTAATCTGAAATATTTCTATATATTTTTGTATAATTATGATTATTTAAATAAAACATTATATAAGCAATAATAGTAAAAATTATTAAAGTTAATAATGAAAAAAGTAGCTCACTATAAATCGTCTTTTTACTTGGGAACGCTTGCTGTATTTTTAAGTGGCTATAATAATTTTTTTTAGATATATAAAAAATAGAGAAAAATAATCCAGCTATGATAAAATATCTAGCTGGAATCATAATAGCTGGAAAATAAATTGGAAAATTCATATCAAAATTTATAACAATATTTTTAAACAAAATATGAAAATGGGTGTCAGTCTTTCGATGTCGTTGTACACCCCGTAAATATTATTGGAAATAAAAACTCCCTCATTTCTGAGGGAGTCTATCATCAATCAAAGCCAATTGTTTCTGAGGAGTAAGATGTGGATAGAGTGAATACTCTTATATCTTACGTAGCAAAATTACAGCACCTAATATTTAATATTTATTGTTCCACATCACTTAACGATTGGTTTTGAAAACGAATTAAATAGTAATAAGAAGTAATTATAAAAAAATAGCCGATCAAGGATAACATATCAGGAATTTCATTCCAAATATAAAAACCAATTAAACCTGAAAATATTATATAAAAGTAACTATATGGAGCTACATAACTTGCTTTTGATAATTGATATGAAATTGTTAATCCTATTTGTCCTACTACACCAAAAGCTCCAATCATCATAAGAGATAAATAATCAATTTCATCGATAAATAATAATTCATTAAACGCAATTATAAAATATATGCCAGATGAAAATAATGTAAACCAAAATATAATAGTATAAGGAGATTCATCTTTACCGATTGCTTTTATCATAGTATAAGCGAATGCACCTGAACATGCAGATATAACGGCAAATATTGATGCTGGATTAAAAAGTTCACTATTTGGTTTTATAATGAACCCACAACCAATAATCATTGGAATAAATATCAACCAATTCATAGCATAAACAGATTCCTTTAAAATTAAAAATGCAAAGAGAGTAACAAAAAATGGTGATAACCTTGTCAGCATTGAAGCATTTGCCAATAATAGATTATCTATAGAATAAAAATATAAATATATACCTAAAGTACCAAATAGACATCTTAATATTAATTTGATTCTATTTTTCTTAAGAGGAATAATTCTATTATTATTTATAAAAATAATTGCCAAAACAATAATGCAACTAAATACTTGTCGAGAAAATGCTTTTACTACAACAGAATGACAAGTTGCTTTTACTATTGCAGCCATAATTGAGAAAGATAAAGCAGAGATTATCATTAATAATTTAGCTTTATTATGATTTGAAATAACTATTTTCAAGATCATAAAATTAAAGTTTAATTACAATGAGTGTGCATGTTTTATAATCATCATATACCCCTCCCTACATTGCCCCTTTAGGGTTCAAAATACATTGAGTTTTTGGAGTTACCATACTATGGTAATACTTGAATATGATTGGATATAAAAACCCTCGTGAAATTGAGGGTTGTTGAGGTTTGTGTTCTATGCCTTCAGAGGATTAACAGTCTGCTGTTTTAACCAACTGAGATCTACCGGAAATTATTTTAAAATTTACTTCAGCAAACCTTAAGGTAAAGAGTATTATTTGTCGTTAGAGGCAAATGCCTCAGCAAGCTGTTTCCGGGTTTCCTTTAAACCGTCCACCATTACTTTTGTATGTCCCATTACGGGCATGAAATTTGTATCTCCTATCCAGCGAGGGACTAGGTGGAAATGCAAATGCTCCTTAATACCGGCTCCAGCAACTTCTCCAAAATTTGCTCCAAAATTAAACCCGTCTGCACTCAGATTATTTCTTAAGATTCCCATTGAAAGATTCATCAACTTCATCATCTCTACCTGGGTTTCAGATTGCAGGTTATCAAAATTTTTTTCATGGTCATATGGAGCAATCATAAGATGGCCATTATTATATGGATATAAATTAAGTAAAACATATGAATGCTCTCCACGATGAACCACTAAATCATCTTCATCTTTACCAATATTTGATTTATCACAAAAGATACAAGGACCGAATTCATTTTTTTCGGTACGAATGTATCCCATGCGCCAGGGTGCCCAAAGATATTTTAATTCATCACTCACCGGCTGCTCTAGATGCTTCCCAAGTGGAGATTACTTTTTCAGCTTCTGTATGCGGCATATCTTCGTAGTGTGAGAATTCATTTGAAAACATTCCACGTCCAGATGACATTGATTTTAAAGCAGTAGAATAATCATGCAGATTTGCCAGAGGGACTTCCGCATTGATTATTTGGAACTGACCATCAGAATCCATTCCTTGTACTTTACCTCGTCGTGATGAAATATCCCCCATAATATCCCCCATGACATCATCCGGGACTTTAACCTGAATTTTATAAATAGGTTCTAAAAGCTTCGGTTTAGCATTTTTGACAGCTTCTGTGAAAGCATGCCGTCCTGCAATCTGGAAGGCCATATCATTTGAATCAACAGGATGCATTTTACCATCATAAAAATCAATTTTTACATCTACTACCTTGCATCCTGATATTACACCATCTGCACAGACATGATTAATTCCCTTCTCTACAGAAGGGACAAATCCACGATCAACATTCTGTCCAACTAACGAGTTAGAAAAATCAATTCCTTCACCTCTCTCAGAGGGTTCAACTCGAAGCCAAACTTCAGCAAACTGTCCTGATCCACCAGATTGTTTTTTGTGGCGATATTTTGAGTTGGCATTACCTGTAATTGTTTCTCTATATGGAACCTTTGGAGTTTCTTTAATCAGATCAACATGAAACCGCTCCGAAATCCTTTTTAGGATAATATCTAGGTGTAGTTCTCCCTGTCCGGAAATGATGGTTTGTTTCAGCTCAGGATCAACTTTGTATATAAAAGTGGGGTCTTCTTCATGCATTACAGATAATCCAGTCGCAATTTTTTCCTCATCACCCCTTGATTTTGGTTTTACAGCAAAGCTTATGTTTGATGAGGGATATTTTATTTCCTGCATCAGAATAGGATTCTTTGGATTTGAAAGTGTATCCCCGGTATGAGTATTTTTCAGTTTTAATGCCGCGCCTACATCTCCAGCAATCAACTGGGCAGCATCTTTTCTTTTGTTTCCACTCATAAAGTAGATTTGACGCATTTTCTCTGAACAATTTCTTGAGGTATTACTGAGATCATCTCCTGCATTTACCTTCCCTGAATAAACACGAAAGAAAGACATTTCTCCAATATGTTCTTCACTGATTGTTTTAAAAACTCGGGCAGCTAAGGGATCATTTTCAGTAGATTCACGAACTACTTCATCTTCAGATCCAGGTTTGGTGCCCACTACTTTTTCAAAATCTCCAGCACAGGGGGCATACTTTGCAAGGATTTCCATCATTCGTTTTACACCTACATTTTTTTCTCCGGATACACAGAATACAGGTATTAGTCCACCAGATTTCAGTGCTTGGTGTAAACCACTTCGGAGCTCTTCTTCACTTAATTCACCTTTATCAAAAAATATTTCCAGTAAATTTTCATCTGATTCAGCAATTAACTCAATGAGTTCATTGTGGAGATCTTCCAATTTTTGTGCTAAGTCACCTTCAACAGGACCTTCAGAATAATTACCTGAACCATTTGTTTCAAAAGTAAAAGTTTCTTTCCTTAAAACATCAGCCACTTTGTTAAATTCGGGGCCTTGGTTTACAGGTATTGTAATTGGAAAAACTGTGCGTCCATAATGGCTTTGGAGTGTTGAAAGCACGGAGTCATAATCGGACTGATCTTTATCAGCCATGCTTATAACAAATAGTTTGGGTATCTTAAATTCCTTATCAGCGTATTCCCAGCATAGCTGTGTACCTACATCAATACCATCATTGGCACTTACAAGAAGTGCTGCAAAATCTGCAACTGACATGGCTGATTTCACTTCACCATGAAAATCCAGATAGCCGGGAGAATCTATAATATTAATTTTTTTATCCATCCATTCTAGGTTCATAAGGGAAAGAGAGATAGAATGCTGGTTGGATATTTCATATTCACGATAGTCAGAAATAGTTGTACCTTCCTTTATGTTACCCATCTTATGGATTGCGCCGCCGTTTAACATCATTGCCTCTGCAAGAGTAGTTTTACCTGTTGATGCATGTCCCGATAATGCGATGTTGATTATATTATCAGTAGTGTAATTTTTCATAGTGTTCCTTTTATAATATAAAATTCGACTTTTATGTTGGATTTTGTGAGATTATTCATTCCATCTTTTCCATAAAGACAGGGGATAATATCAATGTTCAAATTGTTCAATTAATTTTCATTTCCTTCTTTTAATATATAAAAAATCAAGGGGACAAAAGTATATTCTTACAACTAAATAAATCAAGAGTATTATGCTGTTTCTAGTTGTTACCGTTATTGCTCTTCAGCTTCTATAATTTCACGTACTGCTGGTTTCATATAGATTGCGGATGTATCCCGTCGCGAATATGCATGTGCTAATGCCCTAACTCGTTGCTCAACTGGCTTAAGTTTATTAATAACAATTATTTTTTCTTGTTCAAGCAGACAGTAACCGCCTTTAAAATTACCCTTTTCCTGAATAATTTTAATACCCAGTGATCCAGAAATATCTATAAGTTCCTGAAATAGTTTATCTAGTTTCATAGATATTCAGATTTGTTCATTGTTTTGAGCATATTTACCACATCTTTAACTGCTTCACTTTTATCATGAGGGACGATCAAGGTTGCGTCATCCAAGTTAATTACAACCATGTCATTCACACCCACAACAGCTGTTAGTCTATCGGGACTAATAATTAAGTTATTTGCAGACTGGACAGAGATAACATCACCATCATGGTAATTAGCATCTTTATTTTTTGTCAGGAAACTAAAAAGTGAATGCCATGATCCTAAGTCATTCCATTGAAAATCAGCTTTAATAGTATAAACATTATTAGCTTTTTCTAGAATTCCGTAATCTATACTTTCTGGTATTATCAGTTCCCATTCTCTATCTAGAACAGTGTTATAATTGGGTGTTCCCAAGGAATCATAAATTGAATCGAGGGCATTATGAAGTTCGCACATAAATGTTTTCATTTCAAGAAGAATAATTTCAGCTTTCCAGATAAACATTCCAGCGTTCCATAGAAACTCACCACTTTTAAGAAATTTTTCTGCAGTTTCCAATTGAGGTTTTTCAGCAAAAGTTTTTACTTTATAGACGCCTTCTATATTCTGTTTTTTGCTTACATCATACTGAATGTACCCATATCCAGTTGCTGGGTAGGTGGGTTTAATACCAATAGTAACAAGAGCTGATTTTTTTTCCACCAATTTTTTGGCATTTAAGATGGTTTGCTTGAATTTTTCATCTCCAATAATTACATGGTCTGCTGGGTAAACTCCCATGATTGCTTCAGCATCTCTTTTGAAAATATGTAGAGCAGCCAGGCCAATTGCAGGTGCTGTATTTTTCCCGGTTGGTTCTATAATAAAATTTTCCTTTGGGATTTCAGGTATATCTTGATGAATTAATTTGGAGATTTTTTTTGATGCCACAATTAGAATTTTATCTGGATCAGAAATATTACATAATCTTTTGTAAGTGAGATGGATCATTGATTCATTCCCAATTATTTTTAACAATTGTTTAGGGCTGTCAGAGCGACTTTTAGGCCAGAAACGTGAACCGGTACCACCGGCTAAAATAACATGATACATTTAAATAAATCTCCTACAGGTGTATAATTTACTCAAAATCAATTATAATTCCTTCAATATCCCAACGAGCTCGTACATCTATAGTATCGGCATAATGTTCAAAACGTGCTGCACGTTGATAGGGCTTCCAAATTCCTGAAAAATAAATATCCGGATTTTGGGTATTTAATAACTCAAATCCCCATAATGCATATAATCCTGATGGTAAGTTTGAAAATTTGAATTGCTTATTAACTACATCTGTTAAATAGTATGCATTATTCATAATATTTTGAGCTTCTATTTTTAGAGGCTTATTGCCGTCGTATTCAACTAATCCAAGAATGTTTCCTCCAATTATTTTTTTATTTTCAGGAATCTGAGGGTGGCTGATTCTAACTGTCTTCAAAGAATCGGTGAAGTAATTCCCATTAGAGTCATGGATTGATGTTCCCCATATATCAATATTATCTATAGTATCTGCCAGATTGGGAAGAATAACAGTATTTTTAGCTATCTGTTTAAATAAAAGAGGAATATTTATGGTATCCCTTTTAATTGTAAAAGCATTGGTCTCAATATATATAGGTTCAGAAAACTCAAGTGTAAATTCCTCATCAACAAATTGAGAAATATTTAATTTTGGACCCAAGGTATCAGTTATTTCTGGAAGAATAAATGAATACTCAGGGAGTATATATGTTTCCAGGCGATTGGTTTTCCTCAAGTTTACAGAAATTGAATCGCCAGGTTTATAACTAGAATCAATCATAAAAAACTCTTTACTGTTATCATTCATGATTAAGTTAAAAGCTCTCTGACTCAACATTTCTATAGATGTGATTTGTTGCTTTTCTATCGATTCAGATAGAAGCATTTTAACTACTTTCTCATTTTCTTCTGTTGAAATGGATATAAAATCAGATGCTAAAATAGCATATTTATTTTTACTTGTCTGTTGATTCATATTCCTGAGTGTGCCTTCAATACCTCCAATAGTATATTGACCATTTTTAATTCCTTTAAACTGGAAGTAACCCTGCTCATCAGATTCAATTTTTTGTATAAATTGACTTGAATCTGATAGAGGCCATTCATATAACCCGAGTTCAACCAGGTTATTGTTATCATATTTAATAACCAATCCATTAATGATTCCTTTAGGAATTTCTGAACCAGTACTGAATATTATAACCACAGCTTCAGCCATCATATTTTTTTGATAATCCCGAATTTTACGTGATAGACCGATTCGAATAAGATCATTTTCAGGCCAGGTTTTATCTGGTTGAATTATTATTTTTCGTCCACGAATTTTTAACTTATATTTTAACTCTGAACTAATTTGAACAGAATGTGGAACTGAAACAGGGTCAATCAGTTCATCGAATTCAAATATAATTTTATTTTCAGTGGAAAGATTTAGGACACTACTAGGTGAAACGGATATTAGCACAGGACCTTTTGTATCTGTGTGTCCTCCAGATGGTGGCCCAACTGCAGCACATCCCAGTAAAAATAAAATGGTAATAAAATATAATTGTTGGAATGATTGTAACATAAAGAAGTGAAATTTACAAAGATATTATAATTAAGACTTTGGATTCAAATCAAATGGAATTTCACCTAAGTATTGAATATTACTTTTTGTCATTTTCATATGAATAACTTTTACTGTCATACCATTTTGCCATGCTTTATATAAAGCATGACCAAATTTTACATCTCTTTCCCATTGGGGTTGAAATAGAACTGAATCTGGCCTTTGAATCACAAATAGCACCATAGTAGAGATTCCTTCTCCTGCCATATTGCCTAAATATTTCACATGGTTTCTTCCACGCTCTGTCACAGCATCTGGAAACATAGCTATAGAATTCTCAACAAGTGATACAGATTTTACTTCCAGCAATAAAATTTTGTTCCCTTTTTTCAATCGAAAATCAAAACGATGCCTTCCATAGGAGACTTCTTTTTTATCGATTTCCCAATTCTTTAAAAAAATTAACTTTTTCTCTCTCAATAGATATTCTGTAAATTGATTAGGAATAAGGGTATTAAGAGAAATCAAGACATTGTTTTTATAAACTGCCTGGGTTGAATAAGCAGTTTTTCTATGTGTGCCCTTTTCTTCTTTTATTAGGATTCGCACACCCGGTTTTAATAGTTCTTTCAATCGTCCAGGGTCTGGCAAATGACTAGTTACAATTTTATTTTTATATTTAACTCGTGTCAGAAATCTGTTTGGACGATCAATAAAAGAAGCTTCTAGAAAAGGGTAATTTATTTTCATTTCAATCTTTTTTTTTGATTATAACCTGTTTAATTTTACTATTAGAATGAAAAGTTTCTCTAATCATTTTCTCATATCTATGCCACATATGAATGATCCTATTTTTTCAAAAAGTCTTATTTATATGTGTAAACATGATAAAAATGGAGCCATGGGAATAATTATTAATAAACCTATGATTTCAGAAAATGCATCTGAAATAATTCACCAGACAGGTCTGAAACATTTACAACCCACTCCGAAAATATACTTTGGTGGGCCAGTTAATATTGAAATGGGTCTTTTCTTACATGATAGTACTTATGATATTGAGGGCACCCTATCTATTTCTAAATCGATTTCATTAACTTCCAATAAGCAGATTGTTACTGATTTAAAAAATGGAGATGGACCAGCAGATTATCGTTTTTCTTTTGGTTATACAGGGTGGGGTAAAGATCAAATCGAAAGAGAAATTGAAAATGGTGACTGGCTACTCATGCCTTCAGATGATGATTTTATATTTGAAATTCCCAATTCAGATAAGTGGAAAAAGGCAGCTTCCCACTTTGGTATTGATATATCAGACTTGGGTGGATCTGCCGGTATTGCATAACAGACTATATCCTCATTGAATAATCCCATAACTATTCCAGATTCTGATGAAGAGTTACTGAAAGAATGTGATGTTGATACGTTCCGTTCTGGGGGAAAAGGCGGTCAGCATCTAAATAAAACAGAATCAGCAGTTCGTTTGACTCATACTCCAACCGGTATAGTTGTTACCTGCCAGGATGAACGTAGTCAGTATAGAAATAAACAGAAATGCATTAAACACTTGAGAGTAAAACTAGAAAAGCTTAACTATCGTGATCCTGTACGAATTCCCACAAAAAAACCAATGAAAGCAAAGAAAAAAATATTAGAGAGTAAAAAAAAACATTCTATTAAAAAACAACTACGGAAAAAACCAGAAATGGATGACTGATGCTTGAGATGTATCAGATAATTGGTTTTTCAGCTGGAATACCTACTCAAGAAAGAGGGGTAAGCTCAATGATGATATCTACATCAAAATTTGATATGATGATTGATTGTGGAGAGGGGACTTATCTTCGATGGCAAAAAGCTGGATACAAATGGAGAAATCTCAAATACATTCTTATCACTCATATGCATCCTGATCATATAGGCGGTCTAGTTCCATTACTTTTTTACCGAAAAGTATTATCTATTAAAACCATGCTTACATTTATCGGACCTCCCCTTCTTCAGCCTTATATTACGGATAGTTTTAAGTATTTAGGATTAAATAATAATCAGGATTACAGATGGTTTGATATTTCACAAAACCTTCAGTTAGATTTACAAGATGGAATTAAAGTAAGGGCTTCGGAAATGGAACATAGCATTCCCTGTTGGGGATACAGAATTTCAGATAGCTCTAAATCATTAGTATTTATAACTGATACACTTCCATCAGCAATTGCAGTTGAATTGGCTAATAATTCAGATGTATTAATACATGAAGCCACCTATGATCACAAAATGAGGGGGAAGGCCTCTGAACACTTTCATACCACCAATATACAGGCAATGGAAATTGCAGATGAAGCTAAGGTAAACCGGCTTATCCTTACACACTTCAGTCAGAACTTAACTTATACAGATCTTAAGGAGTGGACATGGAGGGGACAATCTTGTGTGATATTTGATGAAAAACAAAAGATATGAGTAATAATCTTGAATATCATGGAGGTAATCTTGTCGCGGAGGTTCTTGAGAATCATGGTGTCAAGTGGATATTTACTCTCTGTGGTGGACATATTTCTCCAATCCTTACAGGCTGTAATGAATTAGGTCTTCGAGTGGTTGATGTCCGTCATGAAGCCACTGCAGTATTTGCAGCAGATGCAGTATCTCGTCTTTCAGGTAGTATTGGAGTTGCTACCGTGACAGCAGGTCCAGGACTTACAAATAGTATCACTGCTATAAAAAATGCACAAATGGCTCAGGTTCCTGTTCTCATAATTGGAGGAGCTACTGCGATTGTATTAAAAAATAGAGGAAGTCTTCAGGATATGGATCACCTGTCTGTTGTAAAATCCATAACAAAATTTGCCAAAACCATCAAGCGGGTCAGAGATATTCAGCCTTTAATGGAAGAAGCTATAACAGTAGCAGCATCCGGAGTACCGGGTCCTGTCTATTTGGAAATGCCAGTTGATATTCTCTATCCTGAATCTATAGTCAAACAGTGGTATGGACTGAAATCAAAAAGTAAGTCTATGTCTTGGTGGATGTCTACTTACTTAAACTGGAGCGTAAATAGAATTTTCAGTGATAAAGATAGAGAATATGTAAAAATCAAGGAAATACCAGAAGAATTAGATTTGAACATTCATATTTCGTACCTAGCTGAAATTACAAGTAATGCAAAAAAACCGGTTCTTCTAATTGGGAGTCAGTCCATTCTTTTTTCAGAACAGAATGAGTCTATCGCAAAAACAGTAAAAAAGATAAATATTCCAACCTTTGTTTCAGGTATGGCCCGGGGACTTATATCACAGAGTGATCTGCCCATATTTAGGCATGAAAGAACAAAAGCTTTGAAAGAAGCAGACCTAGTGATTTTAGCCGGTATACCCTGTGATTTCAGGTTAGACTATGGTCGCATGATTAATCACCAGGCAACAATAATTTCTATTAATCTCAGCCATATAGATATGAATATGAACCGCCGTCCTACAAAGGGTATCCAAACCAATCCCGGATCTTTTCTGATTGAATGGGGCAACTTTGTAAATAAATCAAATCAGACAAAATGGAAAATCTGGCATCAAACACTATCTGAAAATAATCATAAAAGATGTGAAACAATTAAATCACAGTCCCAAATAAAAGTTGAATATATTAATCCCCTGAAATTGTGCATGGAAATTAATACGCATATTCAAAAAGGCGATATCATTATCGCTGATGGTGGTGATTTTGTAGCCACAGCATCATATATATTACGTCCTCGTTCTATATATGGATGGATGGATTCAGGTGTGTTTGGTACGCTAGGTGTAGGTGCCGGATTTATTCTAGGTGCAAAACTGACACATCCTGATTCGATTGTATGGGCAATTTACGGAGATGGTGCATTTGGGTATAGTCTTATGGAATTTGACACGTTTGTCCGCCATAACATTCCTGTCATTTCTATCATAGGAAATGATGCAGGTTGGTCACAGATTTCACGTGACCAAGTAGATATACTCCATGATCCCATAAGCACAGAATTAGCTGCTACAGATTACCACAAAGCAGTGGAAGCTCTAGGCGGTAAAGGTTATTTCATTGATAATGAAACTCATATAAATGAAATTTTATTACAGGCAAAAGAATCAGCAATATCTGGGAAGCCTACAGTTGTAAATGTGAGACTTGGAAAGTCTGATTTCAGAAAAGGCTCCATTTCAATATAACAATTATAAATTAATTGATATGAAATTAAACTCCAGCATAACAATTAAACATGCACAATTAGTCCTTGATCTTACATCTGAGATTCTAAATAAAAATGGACCTCGTCTCACTGGTACTAAATCATGCAAACAGGCAGGAGAACATCTTAAGTTATATCTAGATAAATATTGTGATAAAACTTTTTCAGAAAAGTTTCAATGTAGCCGAGATGCCTTTTTATACCACATACGTTATTTTTCTATTTCTTATGTTCTAGCATTTATTTTTTTATGTTTAGGGGGATATTGGAATTACGCGGCCGGAATCATTACTACAATTGGTTGTTTAATTGTTTTATTTGAATTTGTTTTTTATTTTGAATTTATAGATCCATTATTTAAAAAAACTCCAGGTTATAATATTTCTGGCATAATTGAACCAGAGAATAAAATAAATCAACAGATTATAATTAGTGGGCACTATGATAGTCCATATGTATTTAGCTTTTTAAATAAGCATCAGCGGTTTTATAAATATAGAATCGTCATGAATAGTATATTATATTTATTAATCACAGGTGTAAGTCTATGGTTTTCATATTTACAGTATTTTAATATTAATGAAGCTCATTTGAATTTATATCTAATTATAATCATAGGCACAGGTGTTCTTCCCATTGGACAATATTTCTTTTTTATAAGTTGGGAAGTAAGTCCAGGTGCAGGAGATAATCTTATTTCTTCATGTATGGCAGTGAAACTTTCGGAAATATTTTCTACAAATAATTCAGAGGGCTTAACATTAAAACACACACGTTTGATTTTTCTCTGCCCAGATGCAGAAGAAAGTGGACTCCGGGGTGCAAGAGAGTATGTAAAGCAACATAGTCAATCACTAAAATCGTTTCAAACTTTCAATATCAATATGGATAGTATATACAGACTTCAAGACCTCAAATTTTTGCAATCTGAACTAAATGGTTCAGTACCTCTTGATATGGAATTACTGAAAAAATGTATTGAAATTGCTCAGGTTTTAGGTTACAACATCCCAAGTATGAACATGCCGTTTGGGGGAGGTTCTACAGATGCTGCAGAATTTGCAAAAGCAGGAATACCAGCTCTCTCTATAATCGGTCTTGATACAACATTTTCAAGTGGCGAGGTACCTTATCATACTTCTTTCGATACAGTTGATAAAATAGAACCTGAAGCTGTGCTTGCCTGCCTGCAAATTGTAGAGCAATTCATTTTAGAAATTGATAATTCAACATTAGAAAATGTTTAGAATATTACAATTATTATTTTTTCTGAGCCTTTTTCTTGTTATTGTCAAGGCATCAGAGCATAAATATCCGCAAGGATGGGATGAATTGCAAAATAATGAAGGCTGGGAGCTGGTAAAAAAAACAGATCGGGTACAAATATTAATTAAACAGTTGAACGTATCTCCTTTACCTGCATTTCGAGCAGAATTAATTAGTAATGTGGATTCAGATAGGTTGGCAGATGTCGCCTGGCTTGTAGAAAAATCTAGTGATATATTTCCAAATGCATACATAATAGATGCTGGCGTGTATTATAAAAGGAGTGATACAAGTTATACAGCGTTTCAGGAGTTTGATATACCATTTCTAGCATCTCGTCTATATCAATTTAATTCCATACGTTTAGGAAACATAATCCACTGGACTAGGACTGATACTGTAAATTTAAGTTTTAATCCAGATGAATTATTACTCCCACCTGTGAATTTTGGAAGTTGGGAAATTCAAAGTTTAGGGAATCAATCAAAAATTATTTACAGAGTATGTACTGATCCTGGAGGAGATATTCCCCTATGGATAGTAGAGCAAGCCAATCAGCGATATTTGCCTCTTATGTTATTAGATATAGAAACTTATTCTAAAGAAAAAATAGTACCACGATAATAATTTGTTTTCCATTTCTATTAAAAAATATTTATTTATATTAATCTTTTTTTTCAGCTTGTTATCATATAAACTGCTAAGTAGTGAATATATTCAACATCAGGGGGGTAGAGAAGAAAATAGACTAACTATTTTATCGTGGAATATTAAAATGTTCCCCCCTCCATATGGCTGGTTACATAACCGCTTTAAGCGGTCTGAAAATATTATAGAGGCATTGAAAAACTCGGAAAGATATGATATTATTCTTTTTCAGGAATCATTTTCAGTTAGTATAAGGAAAAAAATATTTAATGCCCTTAAGGATGTTTACCCAAATCAGATTATACTTAATGATAAAACCAAAATTTATAAAAGTAATAGTGGACTATGGGCCATAAGTTCCATACCTATTACATTAATTGATAAGATTAATTTTACAGAGTTGCGCCATACTGATAGGCTTTCCTCCAAAGGAGCCCACCTTTATTCAGTAATAAAAAACCAGCAGGAATTTCACATTATTAATACTCATATGCAGGCAGACTACAATACACAATATAGTGATGTAAGGACCCAACAATATACAGAAATTAAGGAAAAATTATTGATACCATTTGAAGTTTCTGAAATACCATTTATTCTTTGTGGAGATTTGAACATTTCAAAATTATCAAAATTGAATATGATGTTGGAAACTCTGAATTTTATGAATGGTCCATTACTTGGTAAACTCCAATATTCATCATTAAATAATAATCATGAACTACTGGACTATATATTAGTAAAGAAAAATAAATTTAAGCTTAGTACTATAGAGCGTAGAATTCAAGATATGTCAGTTTATTTGAAAATAGATTCAAATCAATTTTCAGATCATTACCCAGTTGAAGGAGTTATTAAGTGGTAAACTATTCCAAATAAATTACATTAACAGAGATTAATTGAATTGCAAACAAATCCCATTTTTTTCATTAAGAACCTTGTAAATTTGTTATGTTGATTAAAGCCGGGATGGTGGAATTGGTAGACACGCTGGTCTTAGGAACCAGTATCCTTGTGATGTGAAGGTTCGAGTCCTTTTCCCGGCACTAGCTCTTAATTTTCTTAAATAATTGAGGACTTATTTTTTACAAATCCCAGCGCGTTAGATTATGTTAAAAAACATTTAATTTGCCCAATTTTGGTCAAAATATGGTCACCTGAATATACTGCTACATAGTATCTGCAGGCAGTTTCAGAATCAAATTTTCAATTGAATTTGGCCCCCCAAGGGGCACTAGAAAGGGTGGTACATTCAGGTAAAAAGAGGGATACTTATTCTAAACTATTTTATAAGCAACAGCCTATTAATTCTGTTCACGGGTGAGTGTGAAAATGTCCGATAATATTGGGAATTATACTTTTTATCATAATATTAATACTCGTTGGAAAGATATGGATTCTTTTGGACATATAAATAATGCTGTATACTTAACATATATTGAAGATGCACGAAGTACATTTTTCAAACGATGGAACTTGAAAAGTCAAAAAAAATCCCTTGTTGTTGCATCTTTAAAAATTGATTATTTTGCCCAAGTTAAACATCCCTCAAAATTAGTAATTGGTGCTAAAATTACCAGAATTGGGAATAGCAGTTTTGATATACAATCCGCTATTTTTATTGATGGATATAACAAACCATCAGCATTATCACTTGTGACGTGTGTATGTTATGATTATGAAAATGGTCAGTCAGTGCCAGTATATGATGAAATTAAAAAAGATTATTTAGTTTAACCCATAATGATTTACTAATCAATTGGGAAAAGAACTATTCTGCTACCTCAGCAGTATCCTCTTCGAAATCTTTTTTTGCATTTAACCGAACATATTTTCCTGATTCTTTGAACCATAATAGACGAGTTTGTTTTTTATCTTCTGATAAGTACTCTACACAATATTCAATACCAGAGTCAGTTCTAATTGTTTTGGTACCATGATTACATAGGGGCGTTCTAACGTAGTTGGGATTGTTATTTAAAGACATAAAAACTCCTAATTAATATTTTTAAATTTACAAATAAGAGCTTAAAAGTTCTAATACAAATCTAATTAGATACTAAATATTTTCAGTAAATATATAAAAAAATAATATTAATTATTTCATGGGCATAGAGATGTATTTTGAGGACTAATTTCATTTTCTGGGATACAATTAGGATAGGGTGGGCATAAGGCATTATATTGTATCCAAAAGTGTGATGTTTTTGAAAAAATATTACAAATACTATTTGGTATATTTCCATTGAGCTGATTAGAGTAAAGATATAAATAATCCAAGTTTTCCAGTTCACCCATGCTTTCGGGGATTTCTCCTGTAAGCTGATTATAAGCCAGATTTAATGTGTCTAAATAGATGAGGTTTCCAATATTATCAGGGATTTCGCCCTTTAATGTATCATCATATAGCCAGAGCATTGTCAATCTGCCGTTTTCATTCCATTTTTGAACACTTAATTGAAGTGGGTCAACAATTCCATTGGAATCAGAAAATGTCTGGAGTACCTCTAAATCACCATTATTATAACATTTTCCATTTATTTCACTATAACCCAAACCGCACCCCTCTGGATTAGTTGTACATGAAACAAGTATAATGCATAATAGAGACAGAATGATTTTATATGGGGAATAATTCATATTCGAATTATTAAATGGTGTTCCTATCTGATTAAATATATTCTAGTAAGTTTATTCGTAAAGATCCCATCGGATATCTCGGGTGACATATGCAACGTTAATAGAATCAGGGATGAAAACCTCTATTTTAAATTGTGCAGATTTATTGGGTTCTAATATGGTATCTGTTATAATTCCTGAATGGTAAACAATCTGTGGTCCACCAATAAAAGAGGAATCAGATTTAATCAATATAGTATTTTCATCCCAAAGATTATAGATAACCCGTACGAAATCACCCCTTCTATCTCCTTGATTAATTATTTTTCCAGTGAATTTACGATAGTCTTTGGATATTTCTTCATATCCATGTCCAATAAATACAATATCAGCAGATGGTAGAATTAAATCGTCAATTTTTTCAATGTCTAATTTATTAATTGTAAGTTTACCAAGGTCAGTATCAACAAGTAATGAAAATTGTTTATCCTTTTTAATAGTACCTTCAATAATAGATCCATTTTTAAGGAATATTTTATGTGATGGTGGAGGTCTATCAATGAATTCTTTTAATTTTTTTGAATAATCAGTTTCAGGTTGCTTGTATTGGTATTCAACTACATGGGCTTGAAGAATCTCTATTTCCTTTTTGATATCATCAACAGATTTTTCCAGTACATAAAACTTTTCAGACTCAATGATTTCAGTACTATCTGGTATCATACTGAGCATTTCTGCATATGAGATATCGTCAACTTTTTGATCTGGGTCTGGATCATTTTTTCCTCCGCATCCAACAATATATAAACATAAAATAAATATAAAAATATTTGAAAACAATCTAATCATTTATTTGCCCAGAGTAGCCCACTTCCTTTTTCATAGCATTAAATGCAGCAACTCTCAATTTATCTTCATATATATTATACACTTCAAATTCATGCAACATCCCAATAATTTCATTGTAATAAATATAATTATCCGGATTATTTAATAGTTCAACAACGCCTTCTATCACATCCGGATCAGAATAACGTGTTAATCCCTCAAATGCTTTTAATCGTATATTGCTTGGGAAATCACTTGTTTGAGCAATCTCTAGGTAAACAGATTTTATTTCTGGGTTATCGTAATTATCCAAGTTATTCATCACTGTATTTAGTAAGGCATAATATTTATGTCTTCCAATCTGGTAGGATTCTAAAAGAGCCAAGAGCATTCTTTCTTCCGGCATTTCTCCCATTACATCGAAAGCATACTCGTTAACCTTATCACGAGTAACTGGGTCTCCTAGCATTTCAACAAAAAAATCAACCAATTCAGGTGCCTGTTTTTTTGATAATACTTCAACAGCCCTATTACGGATACTAACCGAGAGGGTTTTATTCTTTGCTATTTCCATCAAAATAGGAATTACTGTATTATCTCCAATTTCACCAAGTTTTGTGGTGAGCAAACTATTCATCTGGGCGTTACTTCTTTTCCCAAAATCATATAATTTTAAGATTAATTGAATTTCATCTTTCGTTCCGTATGATCCAACAGCATTTAGAATGGATGTACGTATTTCCAATGTTTTTTGTTCAGTTGTATATAAGGCTTCAATTAGTGAATCAATGGAGGTTATCTCCTTATAGCTGACAAGCATCTGTATTGCTTCTTTCATCAAGCCCAATTCCACAAGGCTGGATTTTTTTACAGAACTCTGAATATCAAAGATAATTAATGGATGACGACTTTCTGATAATGCACGAAGGGCGGCAAGTCTGACTTCATATGACTGGCTATTATCTTTATAAATTTCTGCCAGTAGCCAAAGAGCTTTTTCATCACCATTATTAAATTTAAGGCGTTGTTTTTCAACATCTTCCAGTTCATATTGTGAAAACCGAGCACATCCAGTTACCAAGATGAGACATAGAATAGCTAAAAGCAATTTATGAATACCAAGTTTCAAATGGATTATCATTGTTTTTATGGGTAGAATTTCTTGCATTCATTAGAGGTGAAACAAGGGAAATCTATATTTCTTTCCAATTTCCCTGCCACCATCCATTTTCATCTAGGCGAGTAACTGTAAAATGTTTAATCCAGTCTCCCATGAATATTACATAATTACCTTTTTCTTCTATAATGCCGATCTGATGATAATGACCCAGAAGAATGGTTGAAATACCCATTTGCCATTGTGATCGAGCATATTCAATTAATTCATCTCGAATTTCTTTAGATCGCTGATTATGATGATTATATTCTTGGCTTACTTTTGCTACCTTCTTTGCAAGTGCACAACCCCAATCCGGGTGAAAATTTTTAAATAAAAATATACAAAACCGGTTTCGAATTATTTTTCTCATTAATCGATAGTTGTAATCATTTTTTAGCAATCCGTCTCCATGGCTAACCAGAATTTTTGATTTATTATCATAGAATTCCAGATCACTTGGATACACTTGAGCGTCAAACTCATTATTAAAAAATCCAAAATCCCAGTAATCATGATTGCCTAAAATATAATGAATAGTAATTCCTAACTGACTCAATTGTTTTAATTGATATAAAATATCAATGTACCCAGATGGAATTACAAAACGATAATCAAACCAGAAATCAAAAAAATCACCCCCAATAACTAGGGTTCCTCCAGTTTTTTTAATTTTTTCAAATACATGGAACAACTTTTCCCTTCGATTACTTTCAGATTCATCCACTACAATTTTAAAATGGTTGTCAGAAATGAAATATACGGGGAGCTTAAACATAGTATAAAATTAGAAACAGAAATCAGAGAATTCATAAATAAAAAGTATAGGATGTCATGTAATAGAAAATCACCTTTAAATATTTCCTTGAAAATAGTAGTTTATACAGGATTAAAATGAACAGTTTCTGTTGTAAAACATAATTTATATATGATTCAAAAGGTAAAATTTTTTATAGTTATTCAGTTTTTGTCTTTATTGCTGGGTCAATTTGGACAGAATATTGTCCAATATGATGACTTTACGTGGCATTTTATTCAGTCAAAGCATTTTGATATTTATTATTCAGAGGATGGTAGATCTCATGCAGAATTTACAGCAGAAGAATCTGAAATTGCATATTTGAAAATAGCTAATCGGTTAAATTGGCAATTGAAACACCGCGTATCTATTATTGTTTATAATTCCCATAATGATTTCCAACAGACGAATGTAATTGATAGCTATATGAATGAAGGTATTGGTGGTGTAACAGAACTATATAAAAATAGGGTGGTAATCCCTTTTGATGCATCCAATCAAGAATTTAAGCATGTCATTCATCATGAGTTGGTTCATGTATTTATTAATGATTGTGTTTATGGTGGAAGTTTAAAGAATATGGTTGCTAATTCAATCAAAGTGCATATTCCTATGTGGATGAATGAAGGGTTGTCAGAATATCTATCAAGCGGATGGGATACCAATTCTGAAATGTGGATTCGGGATATGGCCATTAATGGAGGTGAATTACCAGAGATACGTCATCTGACAGGCTATATGGCTTATAGAGGCGGGCAGTCTATTTGGAATTTTATTTGTGAAAAATGGGGTGAAGAATCAATTGCTGAGATATTCTATCAAATTAAGAAATCCAATAATGTCGAGACTGGCTTTAAAAGGGCTCTAGGAGTCGATATGAAAAAACTGCAATATCAATGGCATAAATACCTTAAAGAGGAATATTGGCCTGATATATCCAATAGGAAAAACATCCCTGATTTTGCAAGGCAGTTGACAGATCATGAAAAATTAGAAAACACCTATAATGTAGCTCCGTCTATTTCACCTGATGGAAACCGAATTGCAATTTTTTCAAATAAATCAGGACCTATGGCACTCTATCTAATTTCTGCTGAAGATGGCCGGTTTATAAAGAAAATTGTCCAGGGAGAACGAAATTCTGAATTTGAGGAACTTCATATTCTAAAGCCGGGCATTACCTGGTCTGATGATGGTAAAAAAATTGCATTTGCTGCTAAATCTGGCAAATCAGATGCTCTTTTTACAATAGATATAAAATCAGGCCATAAAACAAAATTTCGTTTGAATATGGAGGGGATCTTCCGTCCAGCCTGGCGTCCCGGAAAAAATGAAATTGCTTTTATTGGAAATAATGGAAAAACCAGCGATATATACCTATTTAACATTGATACGGAACAATTGACCAATTACACCAATGACTGGTTTACAGATGATCAGGTATCCTGGCATCCGAATGGAGAGTCACTTTTTTTTATTTCTGATAGAAATGATGTTCTTGAAACAAATATCGAAAATATGCCTAAAGGTCATCAATTAAATCAGACAGATATTTATGAACTTAAAATTAAATCGCGTACGATAAACCGAATTACAGAAACACCTTATAATGAAACTTATCCAAGTATATCTAATGATGCTAATATGCTTGCATTTATCTCAGATAAAAGTGGAATAAATAATATTTACCTAACCGATGTGTCATCAACTTTTGAAGAACCTCAAGCCATTACCAATGTACTTACTGGTATTACTCAACTTTCATGGAATGGGGATGATACTCAACTTATTTTCACTGGGTTTTTCAATAGAGGTTATGATATATATACTTTCGATAATCCTATTCAAAAATTAAGAGATAATATTCAAGTCCCACTAACGAAATGGACACAAAAAACTTATGATCCAGTTTTATTGAGAAATAGTGAATCTGAAAACAGAAAAATCTTAATCAGTGAAGATAAATATAAGAATTATGTTTTTTCAGGTTTTGATGCTACAGAAAATATACATCTATCTCAAAATATTGTAGAGCTTGATACTACAGAGTATTATGATAGTACGGGTATATACCATACTCATATATATAAAACCCGCTTTACTCTGGATTTTGCTCAAGCCTATTATGCATTTGACTCTAGATATGGTGGACAAGGTATGGCCTATTTTCTATTCAGTGATATATTAGGCAATCATAAATTACAAATTGGGACTGAGATGGTGGTAGATCTGCAGCGGTCAGATTATTTTCTCATGTATCGTCTTTTAACTTATAAGACTGATTGGAATATGGCGTTTTATCATCTTGCATATCAATATACTCCTTATAATCCATATTATGGCTATAGTAGCCAATCAATATTATATCAAAACATTGGTACAAATATTGAAGCTAGCAATCCAGTTTCTCGTTTTGCCCGTTTTGATACCGGTCTGGATTTTAATCATATTATTAAATCAAGAATTTCAATTTTACAAGATCAAAGTAATCCACAATATTATGATGAAGAAATCAGTCATATTAATTCATTCTCTACACTCATTCCATCTATTAAGTACATTTGGGATAATGCTATTTGGTCATATACTCACCCGGTTGAGGGGTTACGATATTATATTAAATATAGAACCAGTCCAGGAATTAATGAAAAATCCTTGACGTTTCACTCTGCCACAATAGATTTTCGAAAGTATTATCGTCTTATTAATGGCATCAGCATAGCCGGAAGACTATTTGGAGGAAAAAATTGGGGATCAGATGCACAAAAATTTCGCTTAGGCGGTGTTCCGTGGCTGTTTTCATCTGATAGCTATAGTGAACGATATTATAGCCAGAATGATTCTCTAACTATAGAAGAATTATATTTTTCAGAATATGTCATGCCTCTTAGGGGTGCGCAAATTTCAAATAAATTTGGTAAAAATATTTTATTAGCCAATATTGAACTTCGTGTTCCATTCTTAGTTTATTATTTCCCTGCTATTAAATATATTGGCCAAATTAATGGTGTAATCTTCACCGATTTTGGTGTAGCCTGGGACTCTGTCTATCCTGCATTCTGGGATGAAGACAATTGGGAGAATATGAATAATGTAGGATGGCTTATGTCATATGGTTTTGGACCCCGTTTTATTTTTCTTGGTTTCCCATGGCAACTTGATTATGCTTGGGAATATAACCCTCACAAAGGCACCATTTCTGAACGGCAATGGTATCTAACCATTGGGTTGGATTTCTAACCTTATTATTTAGTAAATAAATCAATTGAATATAACATTTGAATATGCAGGAGAATTGCTCTCCCTCTGTAGTGCAGTATTCTGGGCTTTAGCAGTAGTGATGATGAAAAAGGTAGGTGATACGATTCATCCGGTTGCCATGAACCTTTTTAAAAATATTATTGGCATAGTTTTGATTGGTTTGACTCTAAATATTTTAGGTGAACCTTTGTTAAACCCAGGATTTGTTGAAAAAGAAGATTATTTTCGGCTTATAATTAGTGGAATTATTGGTATTGGGATAGCTGACATTATTTTTCTACACTCCCTGAATATTATTGGCGCAGGTATTTCAGCAATTGTAGACACAGTATACAGCCCCTTTGTTATCCTGTTTGCTTATGTCCTACTAGGGGAACAGCTTTCAGTGATTCAATTTATAGGAGGAGGACTCATTATTGGGGCAATATTATTTACGTCAGAAAAACTTCAGCATATTCCAGTAGATAGAAACCAACTTAAATATGGAATATTGCTTAATATCATAGCAATTGCAATGATGGCATTTGCCATTATATTAATGAAACCTGTATTGAATAAATTTCAGGGAGATGTGGGAAAGCAGTTATGGTTTGCTGGTTTCCGTCTTCTACCTGGTTTCGTTATTCCTCTAATAATTTTTGTATTTAAAAGTCGTAATTCAAATCTTATCAAACCATTTAAAAATAAAAATATCTGGCCCTATTTATTTACTGCTGCATTTTTTTCAACATACCTTGGCATTTCATCTTGGATTATCGGAATGAGTCTCACAAAGGCATCCACTGCCAGCATACTCAATCAATCGGCAACCATTTTCATACTAATCTTTGCCCGTATTTTTCTAAATGAACCCTTTACAAAGAGAAGGGTATTTGCTATACTCATCGCAATGATTGGTGCATACCTAGTATTTATTGGCTAAGATTCTTAGCCATAAAAATCCAGGACAGAGTATTTAATTGATGCACAGTCTTATGATGAGTTTATAGAATTGGCAGATAATTCAAATGAAAATTTTGGTGCATTACAATCAATAACATGGAAGGAAAAATAATGAAAAAAATAATATGTATTAGTTTGTTTACAGTAATTACGTTCAGCCAACCACCTGGCGGCCTACCCGAAGATCATGAAAAAGCCCGAATGATGAAAAAATGGAAGCTCATTGAATATTTAGATCTGAATGAAGAGCAGAGCGAGAAATTCTTTATTCATCTTAACGCATTCCAAAAAGAGATGAAAATCATCCATAAAAAAATAAAAAACTCCGTGAAAACATTCATGATATGCTCGAGGACAATAAAGTAAATGGAAAAAAAGTAGATGAACTCATCGATGAATATTTCAATAATGAGTCGGGAATTCTAGAATTAAGGTATACGCATCATTAAGAAATTGGAAGTGTATTAACAGCTGAGCAAACGATTAAGTATGTTATATTTGATCATAAATTTAAAAAGAAAATGAAAGATCAATTATTAGATAAACGAAGCCACAGGGGACCGGGTCCACCTCCATAATCTGTAGATATTTTAATATGAAAAATCCCCTAAATTAGGGGCTTTTTTGTTAAAAAGGGGGGGGGGATGAGCAATTATTTACAGTTTACTTTTCACCCAATGAGAATAGACTGCATTGGCAGAAAGAGCACGCCTTTCAATCCGCTTAAATTTCTGTTGTATTATTAGCATTGTAACCGGGAAATACGTATCAATACCTTCAACCAATTCATCTATATGGGTTATATGAAGCTCATCGGCTCTATGAATAAAATTACGATAGACTGTTGTTCCTCCAATGACAAACAGCTTATCTGTGCCATCGCTATCTAATGTTTCAACACAATCCTCCACTGATGCATAGTATTCAACATCAGAAATTTTCTTACTACTAAGTACAATATTTCTTCTTTCAGGCAGGGGTCTGATTGGCAAAGATTCCCAAGTATTTCGTCCCATTACAATAGTGGAACCTGAAGTAAGTTTTTTAAAGTTTTTCAGATCTTCAGAAATATGCCAGGGGAGTTTCCCTTCCTTCCCAATGCCACCATTCTCATCTTGCGCCCAAATAAGATGTATTTTCATATATTTAAACGGCGACTGGAAATTTGATAAACTGGTGGTGCTGATAATTCTCCAGTGAAAAGTCCTCAAATGTTAAGTCCCAGAAGGGTTTATCATCAATTTTAAGTGAGGGAAGAGGAAGCGGTTTACGTGTGAGTTGTTTTTTCAATCCATCAATATGATTTTCATAAATATGGGCATCATTAATATAGTGAGAAAATTCACCCACTTTCAGCCCTGTTTCCATTGCAATCATTTGTGTTAGGGTTGCATAACAGGCCAGATTAAATGGTATGCCCAATGCAATATCGCCACTTCGTTGTGTGAGGTGACAGTTCAGTTTCCCATTGATCACATTGAACATAAAAAAAGCGTGACAACTTGGGAGGGCAATTTCATCCAAAACAGTAGGGTTCCAAGCACTTACCACCATCCTGCGTGAATTTGGGTTTTCCCTAATGAGATCTATGATATTTTGAATCTGATTTATGTGCGAATGATGTACCTTGCCATTAGTTGAAGATGGTTCATACTTATCCCAGTTTACCCACTGATAACCATACATTTTCCCTACTTCCCAGTTCTTTTCTTCTGAAGTCCAGGCATCCCATATTCTTGTGTGCTGTCTAAGGTCTCGTATATGTGTTTCTCCTGATAAATACCATAGGAGTTCTCTTATTATGGAATTAAAATACATTTTTTTGGTTGTTAATAGTGGAAAGCCAAATTGGAGATTAATTTTATAATGGTACCCAAAAACCATCAATGTATCTGTACCGGTTCGGTTTGTCTTTCGAATCCCTTTTTCTAAAACATCTGAAACTAGATTTAAGTATGCTCGCATGTGATTTATTATAAATGAATTAGGAATTATTTATTTTTTGAATGGGGAAATATATAAGTTTTATAACATGTATTAAATAATGAATAATATAAAAAAATAAATTTTTTTAACTTATTGATTTGCAAGAAATTATACTATCATAGTAAAAAATTTGTTACAAAGTTAAATATTTTATTTTGTCAAGATTTACAATATAAGGTATATTTTTTATAAGAGATAGGTATATATTGTGTTACTTAGCTTTTCTTATCCGACGAGAAAATAACATAAAATGGAAAATATCCAGACTCCAATCTGTTTGTTATAATGCCAACCTCTTATATCGAAGCATCCTAATCATCTCTGCCTCTTAGGAGATTATCCAAAAGGGATATGAAAAAGTTGATGTGTTCATATCCATAACATAGCAAAAAAACTATTTGTTAGAGGTTGTTTATGTCGAATAAAGCAATTAATAGTATGTTTAAACACGAAGGTAAAACTGTGAATATCATGGGGAAAACCAGGGTTAAAACATATCAAGAGCTATACATGAGATTATCACAGTTGCAGAAAGAAAAGGAAATTCCTGTCCATGGGGATTATTTGGGTGATAATGAACTGGCTCAAAATATCTATAAGAAAAAATACTTTTTAAAAGATTTAGATAATGAACTAATTGAAAAAACACCAGAGGATGTTTTTAAAAGATTGAGTGCATTTATAGCAACCGTTGAGGGGACTAAGGTTAAGCAAAAACAATGGTCAAAGAAATTCTACGAAGAATTATTTGATGGGCGTTTTATCCCAGGCGGGAGAGTTTTAGCAGGTGCTGGAGATCTATATAGGCTTAAAACATTAGCAAATTGCTTTGTGACAAAGATCCAAAGGGATGAAATTGATTCAATTTATAAAGCAGCCTATGAATGTGCTCGCACTTATTCCTATGGTGGTGGAATTGGTGTAGATATTTCCTCTCTTCGTCCGAAGGACGCGGTGGTACATAATGCAGCAGATAGTTCAACAGGCGCAGTTTCATTTATGGAATTGTATTCATTAACTACAGGACTGATTGGACAAAGTGGCAGGAGAGGTGCACTCATGCTTACCATAGATGTAAAACATCCAGATATAGAACACTTTCTGAAGGTTAAAAAAGTGCCAAACTGGGTTACTAATCAGATTGTAGACCAATGTAGTTGGTCAGGTCATTTTGATTCTCAAGAGTTGGAGACCATAAAGAAACAGGTAATGGAAAATACTCAGGTCAGGTTTGCCAACATTTCAGTAAAAGCAAGTGATGAATTCATGAAGGCAGTGGAAGAACAGAAACAATTTTCTTCTGGTGAATTCTTAATTTATAAAAAGAAAACAAAAGGAATAATAAAAAATGTCCCACAGGATATTGATAATATTCATTATTCAATAAGTATTCCATCTAAAGATATTACTGACTATGAACTTGTTGAAAGTTTTTCAACGTTTGCACGCCTGAAGAACTGGTTAGAACAAAAATATAATATAACTATAACCAAATCAAAATTCATTGATAAAATGAAAAGAGATGTCTATGGAGATTACGTTATAGAATTAGAAAATGAAGACTTTGATTTTTCGCTTCGTCAATCTGGTGATTTTATGCTGTATTTTAGTAGTCCTCAAACAGGTGAAATACGTCGTATGTTGAAAGCTCGAGATATCTGGGATCAATTTATTGAAGGAAATTATAAAACTGCAGAACCAGGCATTATATTCTGGAGCACTATGAGTAAATATTCTCCTTCAAATTATGTGGGTAGACCTATTATCTGCACCAATCCCTGTGCGGAGGTACCACTTGAAGATGGTGGTGCATGTAATCTTGGATCCATCAATTTATCAACTTTTGTAATTAATGGGTATGAAGCCCAAGCAAAAATAAACTGGGATCAATTGGCTGAAACAACCGCAATCCTAGTACGTTTTTTAGATAATGTTGTTACATGGAATGAAGATTTAAATGCTCTTGAAAAACAACGAGTAGCTGCACATGAAACACGGCGTCTTGGTTTAGGGATAATGGGTATTGCCGATATGCTTAACCAGCTGGGTTTTGGTTATGATAGTGAAAGAGGTATAAAGACTATTTCTGATATCATGGAATTTATTACAAATGCTGCATATCAGGCTTCTGCTTCTCTAGCTGCAGAGAAGGGAGCTTCACCAATATATTCAGAGGAAGAATATATGGAATGTCCGTTTTTTGCATTAGCGTTAAGCGATGAAACGCAGTCGTTGATTAGAGAAAATGGAATACGCAATATTGCCATTATGTCAATTGCTCCAACCGGATCTATCTCTAATATTGTTAAAGGATTTCAGCTAGGTGAAAAAAATTATATAGGTGTATCAGGAGGAGTCGAGCCTGTTTTTGCACTCTATTATACCCGCCGAACAGAGTCTTTCAAAAAAAATGAATTTTATCAGGTTTTTCATTCAACTATTCAGGCATTTATTGACAAAATGGGTCTGGAAGAAGAAATGGGAAGTACTGATAAAATAGAAGACCTGCTTCCGGAATACTTATTACGAACAGCCCACCTGATTAAACCCGATAAACGTGTTGAGATTCAGGGGATAATCCAGAAGTATGTTGATCACAGTATATCTTCTACCATTAACTTGCCTGAAGATGTACAGCCAGAAATTATATCAAATGTGTATCTAAAAGCTTGGAAAAAAGAATTGAAAGGAGTAACAATCTACCGAGATGGAAGCCGATTCCCAATTCTCAGCACTGAAAATGAACTTACAGAATTTCAAAGAATGAAAGAGAAAGAATTTAGAATTTCAGTAGCAGACAATCAAATAATCAATGCAAGTGGAGAAGAAATAATAAAACTACCAGATGGTACACTAACAACGGTCTATCATTACTTGAAAAATAGTGATGTGGTAATTGAAGAAGTATTAACCAACCCAGAATTTGAGGAAATCCAAACATGATAAAAATTGGAGCTAGTACAAAGATCGAAGAAATCTCCAAAAATAAAAAAAATGACGATGCACAGCATGAGATAAAAAAAGCTCCCACAAAAATACAAAACACTATCAGACCTGAAGTTGTTGATGCAAAGGTATATAAATTAAAATCTGCATTTGTAAAAAATTCTGTTTTTATCACACTAAGTTATGTGCAAGAAGATGAGGAAATCAGGCCTATTGAAATATTTATTAACTCAAAAGATTTAACTCGCGCACCTGAATATGTAGTATTAACAAGATTGGTATCTGCTATTTTCCGTAGATCAAATGATCCGATGTTTATATTAGAAGAACTACAGGGAATTTTTGATCCCAATGGAGGTACATTCAAGGAAGGGAAATATTACCACTCATTTTATGCTGAGATTGCTGATGTAATTGAACGTTTCTTCTTTGATGTAGGGGTTATGGTACTGCCTGATGCACGACCTGTAGAAGATAATGGAAAACCCAAGAAAATTGTACAAGCAAAAGAAGAAGGAAATGCAGGTAATATTGAATTCAGAGTTTGCAAGGAATGCAATAATAGAACCCTGAAAACAGAAAATGGTTGTGATGTATGTATGGATCCTGATTGTGGATATAGTAAATGTGATAAATAATAATAAACATTAGAAATTTATAATTTGAAAAAATAAAGTAGTATCTGGTAAGCATCTTTTCCTCCTCCTCCTAGTTGTTTACCAGAAAAAGCGAAAAGCCCGGCTCCTTCCGGGCTTTTTGTATAGTAATAAAAAAACCTCCAGACCTATTTTGCGAAAAATAGGTAATCTGAAGGTTTCATGTATCGATCGATATATAGACAATCGTAGCCCGTAGGAGAATCGAACTCCTGTTACAGAGATGAAAACCCTGGGTCCTAACCACTAGACGAACGGGCCAAGTCAGATTATAAATTTAGAGGGATTATTTAAACCCTACCAATAACTTATTATATGTATTTGGGGGGAAATTTAGTTTTCTAATATAATATTTACTATCGAAATGATATCTAATATATCTAATATATTATCTCCATTGGAATCTCCAGCATTAAACTGTTCATTATTTGGATGTTCAATACCTAAAACAAAATTTATCATCATAATCAGATCTTGAATATTCACAATTTCATCCAAGTTGACATCTCCAGATATGATGAATGAATCACTAATAATAAAATCCCAGATACCTCTGCCATATGTTCCAAAACGAGCAGTATTTAATTCGGGAATATATTCTACTGACCAATAGGTTTGATCGGGAGCAAAAAGACCTGCCAATTCACTCCACATTTCATCTTCAGCGATGTATACATAGGGTCCAACTTCCGTTGCAGCAAAAAAGTAGGCATCATCGAGTGTGCCGGACAGTTCAAATACCAATGTATTTGGCAGGCCCTCATTCAACGGACTAAAAGTGTTACCATGATCATAGCTGATATACACTGATGGATTAGAGTATCCAGAACCACCAATAATGACTGTGCCGGATGTGATAGGTGAAGGCCAGATAGTTGAACCATAAAAATAATGGGCATCTGGACCATCAAAAGCAGTAGACATCTGCCAGTTATTCCCATCATCACTGCTGTGGTAAAAACTACCATAATAGGTTAAAACATAACGATGGCTTGGTTCTAGGGATGAATACCCCATAGCAGATACTGTACCATTAAAACTATATAGTTCCTCAGTATAACTAATAAATGAGTTTTCAGCAGTAAGATGAAAAAGATGATTACCTCCTGATAAACCTCCACCTGCTAAGTAGGCTCGGTTTGGATTATATGGATCTTCCATGAGTGGCGCCAACCAGAGATGACCGGATCCTGGGAAATCAAGTGATAAACTCCCGCCACCCGTTACTGGATTGGCATAGTACAAAGTAAATCCAGGATAATTGCTCCAAATTGTTTCACCTTCATCACCCGATGATAAATGTCCATAGTCACCACTTATGGATTGTACAAAATCAAACACATCTCCCTCTGGAGAAATACTGCGTTGAAAACCTTGATCTTGTGAACCGGCATAAATATTGTAAGGTAAAGTACGTTTTGTATATGTAGAATAATATTGGCTGACACCCAATCCATTCATAGATATATTTTGGACTGATTCTAAATTATCATCTGAATAATATAAACCACCATCTGTAGATACAAGAGCAACTTCATTAAATTCAGGATCCAAGAAGAATCGAACCTCTGGAATATCAGCATGAAGCTTATTGAATTCATTCCCATAATACTCCCACCAGTTATTTACTAGATTCCAGGAACTTCCCCCACTAGTACTTTTAAAAACTTCCATGCCTCCCCAGAAAATTTGATCTCGATTGATATTGCTACTATTAAAACTATTTTGTAAATTAAAATACCATTGAGGTCTTTCACCCCGGTCTATCCATGAATTACCTCCATTCATTGATTGATATATCCGTCCTCCAACATGAGCATAGAAGAAAGGATAATTAGAACCCATCCCACCAGTTAATATATTTTCACTAGTTCCAGAAACGGGAATGTTTGCAATAAATTCTAACTCATCTGAATCTGTTATTCGATAAAATTCATCATTGTGAAGGAGATAAATATATCCATCAAAATACCGTGAAGCCCATATATCATAATGATCAGAACTTTGATTAGAAGACATACCAGAATTAGTATCTAAAGTGAGAATTTTAGTAAAGTTTCTCCCATGATCATTTGATTTATATATTGTTCCCACGTTATTCCAGTTACCTGTACCTTCAGATGCAAGTAGATAAACGATTTTATTTTCAGTTACTATTACACGTTTTAAATAGTTTCCACCCCATCCTGATAGAAAATCAATACCATTGCTAAGCTGCAATGTAACTCCTTCATCATCCGTATAATAGAAATTATCACCATTTGAAATTATGAGTCTTCTTGTATTGTCAAATTCTATAAGTCGCAGAAAATGAATTCCCCTAATTTGCATATAATCATTAAGTGATGTCCAGTTTTCACCAGTTAGACTTCCTCGCCATATATTCCCTCCATCTGAAGCACAATATATGAGATTATTTTCCCAATCTATATCAGCTGTAAGAATTCTCCCAGCAAGATTATTACTCCCCCGCTCCTGCCAGTATCCACTGAGTTCTCTACCGATATTCTCAAGTTGCTTGTTATTTTTATTAAAATATCCTGCAGAGAAGAGTTCCTCACGCATTTCGCGTACTTTATCAGTACGGATTTTGCGAGATTCTATATCCATCTTCTCCCAGTTAATATCAGGATGAGCACGATGCATATCTTCCATATACTCTTTTCTTTGATTTTTAAAATCTTTCCGCTTTGATTTGTTTATATCAAACTCTGTTGGGATAGGAAGACGGCCCTTTATATGGAGTGCATCATCAAATAACCATATACATAGTAAACCAAAAGTACAAATAATCAAACAAGCTACAATTTTTTTCATGGAGAGTAATTTAGAGACAATTATTATTAATAGAGGAGTGAAGAAATATATTGTTACATTTTTATATGATAAAAGGAAAAATCATGAAACTTTAAACTATTTTTCAATTCTAATCAGTTTGTTATTCTCAAAATATAAGCGGGTTGGTTTTGGTTCTGAGCCATAGGTCCACATCTGAAAATATTGGTTTGCATCATTCATTTCATCAATAATCTCTGGAGATCCCCATATACTTTCAACTTCTTTATAAGTCATACCTAGTTGTAGAATATACGAATTATAAGAAATAGTTTCCTGTTGTCTGATTTTAATATAATCCTGTATAAAAGAATTACCATCATCATTTTTTTGATGATCGAGTTGAGTTTCTATAATTTGCATATAATGATCCCATTCTGACGTGAGCTCTGGTTTAAGTTTGATGATTGTTTTCAATAAATCTATGACTAGGTGTAGCTCTTGTGATTGAGCTGAAAAAAAAGCATCTTTAATCATAGCGTTTATTAACTGTTCTAGTTCTCTCAATACTACTGATTCAATAGGGGGGTATAATTCTACTGCATGAAAATAATTTTCTATGGCCTCAGAATAATTCCCGATATCAGTATTCATTATTCCTTTATCATAATATAGCCCAGCCAGAATTTGATTTGATTGTTTATTATAGGGCATCAATTCAATAGCAATCATTATTAATTGTTCGGCTTCTTCAATTGACATTTTATATTTATTATTTTGTACACTATCAATAATTTCATTTGCAATGTTTAAACGCTGGGTTTTGATTTCAATTTTTAATTCATCATTAGCTTCTACTTCTGCATCATCGAACCATTGTACCGCTTCATAATAGTTCGTTTCAAAGACCTCTTCTACACCAAAATTTACTTGTTGGTATGGAATTTGAGATTCGCAGTATTGTAGCATCTTTAGAGCCTCTTTTCTTTTACCATGTTTTATTTCATTAGCAAGGAAATATTCAAAATTTTCTACAGCAGATATAAAATCATTATTAATCATGTAAGAATATGCAATATCACCATAGGTCCGTTTCCCCCCAAATAGTATTCCTGTTGTAATAAAAATACCTGAAGCCCGTAAGTCAATCCCATGAATAGGAGAAAGACCATCTGATGCATCAACTGAAGATATATACAATCTATTCCATTTAGCTTCAATTCCAAATGTATAACTAAAGTTATTCTGATGCTGGTAATTAATATATTTCGTACCTATTCCGAAACTTTCACTCATGCCTGTACCTGTTAGGCTTTGGTCACCTCCTTCTGATTCATAAAGAGAAAGTGAATTAATGCCAAAAGAATAATAGAGATAAGTTGCCCGGTTACGTGCAATCTGCCAACCCAAGCTTGTATTGATATTAACTCCCATTGTTTTTGGGTGGAAAGAGTAATTTCCTCTATTGGAAGTAACATCCCATTCTTTACCTTCGATGGATGGTAGAGAGGGGCTAGATGAAAAATCAGTATACTGGAACCCAAAACCAAACTGGAGGTCAATATAGTTTTGATTCACAATAAAATTTGGTAAGTTTGTTTTAAGGAGATCCGTTTCAATATATATACCTGTTCTATTTTTCAAAGCATCTATAATATTAAATTGATATTGGGTTGAATCTAAAAGAACCGGCAAATCTGTAGTAGTAATTGAATTTGAATTAAATGGTAGTCCTGACCAGTAGTCTTCACCTCCATAATTTACATACCCCACTTTTACTTCAAAGGGAGTAAAAATTATAGGCTGTCGAAACTTCATTTGATGAAAAATAGAATTAAAGGCTTTAGAATTTTGCGAATACCAAGTATCCTGCTGTGAGAAAACGGGGGAAATAATCCATATCGTAAAGTACAGGATTAATGTCTTCATACAGAGGGAATTTAGGCTTAATAATTAAGTTGATACAAGTATGAGATTTTTTGTTTTACAACCTGTTACAGAAAATATCAATTAGTAAAATTAGATTCTTTGTAAATTTGTTGAGCTTCCCCAAAGTTAATAGGAGTAATAATGGTTATAAATCTATTGGTTATATTAATTGCTGTTCTACCAGGTATTGCACTTGGTCAAGTAGACTATAATACAGAAGTGCAACCAATTTTTAACAATAGTTGTATTAGTTGTCATGATTATGATCATTCATCAGGTTTAGATTTATCATCTTATTCAACTTTAATGGTTGGGGATGTTGTGATACCATATGATCATAATAATAGTGGATTATATGATAGGATAACTCGGGATGAATCAGCAGATGGAGATATGCCTCCAAACGGAAACTTAACTCAAAGTGAGATAGATCTCATTGCCCAATGGATTGATGAGGGTGCGCTGGAAATCCCTGGATCTAATTCAGGCTGTACAGATGCAGAGGCGTATAACTGTGCCGATGATGATGGAATCAATTATACCTTTGAAGTTGGTGCGCTAACTTTTGTAAATGGTTGTAATTATGATTTAGATGACTACTCTCAAGTAATTTATATTGGCGGTTGTGAGAATGGACCTTGTGAAGGGTTTTACAATCCGGGTGCAATCATAGATGATGGTTCCTGTGATTATTATCAAGCTCCTTATGGGACTGATGTAGAATTTATGGTAGCTGATAATGGGATAAATGTTAATTGGTCAAATTTTGTACCACCTCAAAATGCAGATGTAATAGGATATATTATTCAGAGATGTACAGCTTCATGTGTATTTATAACTGGCAATCCTTTCCCATGGCCTAATGGTAGTGGAGTTGGATATACAGAAACTTCATTCTTTGATGGATTTGATTGGGAAGAAAGTTTAAATGCCTGTGGTGAAGATTGTGAAGGACAAGTTAAATATGCTATAAACGTACATTATTCTAATGCAGAAAGTTATGGCATGGCAATTGGAACATCCTATATTACACCTGGAGGTTGCCCAGCAGACATGGGTGACCTAAATGGTGACAGTGCATTTAATGTACTTGATATTGTGGCACTTGCAAATTGTGTATTAGCAAATA
>Ga0187827_10001417_pt1 | contig 35292 bp, 31 predicted proteins | sample ETNtaG_39_FD_167969 | JGI IMG/M metagenome (GOLD analysis project Ga0187827, IMG submission 167969) | Marine microbial and viral communities from oxygen minimum zone, Eastern Pacific Ocean - ETNP2014_SV_150_PacBio MetaG (Illumina Assembly) | ecosystem: Environmental > Aquatic > Marine > Hypoxic...
AATTGTAAATGATTGAGATTCCATATTTTCCCCAATAATCCCTTTTTTTATAACGATATTTTTTATATTTCCAAATTCCAATGATGATTGTACATTAATTTTTAGTAACCCTGTATTTGTTATGATCTCACTTCCCATTCCATATATAGAATTATTGCATAATAAAGAAATTTTAAGTAGCGGCCCACTAGTTATAAAAGCATTCCCTTTTCTTAGGCTATCAATTGTATTGAGAATATTCTTTTTATCTTTCATTGTAATTACACCCGTTCTAAAATTACCAAACATTTGTTCTTTTTTCTCTTTTATGGAAACCATTGGTATATTTATTTGACGATAAATATTGAAATTACCATGTGCATCATTTCCTGCATATATAAATTTGCGTTCCCCTTTTAATAATAATTTGGTCCAAATTAATATACTTTTAAAAAATGTTGTATCGAGTGAACCATTTAGAATTTGAAGTCCAACCATTTTAACTGGCTGAATATCACTTTTCTTCCATTCTCCTCTTTTAAAAAATAATTTTTGCATTATAGGAACTGAACTAAATGGATGTGCTGCTATACAAAGTGAATTTTCATCTAATGCATCATAAATATTATTTGTATTATATTCACAATTAAAGTGAAATGGTTTTTCAGCTCCATCGCCTGCGCCTGGTAGAAATGATTTATTATTTAATATCAATGCATGTACATTCATTCCATTTAAATTATGTAGACTCAACTCCTCAGATGGTATAATGAATGAGGAATATGAGTGATCAAGATTTAATGTATCTATTTCTTTTCGAGACTCTTTCCATTTTTCAAGTTCAGGATCTGTTTCAGTCCATGAGCCGGGTTTATCATCTAAATCATAAGAATGATCTGTATTACAAAAAAAATCTAACCCCATAGAATTTGCAGCCTCTAATGTTGATTTAAGTGGAGCGCCAAATTCGACCATATCTTCTGTAAGATTAGAATGGTAGTGGAGATCTCCGTAAAGGATATAACCATCATTAGGGTATGGATGTACAGAAAGGTACGTTGACATCTTATTATGAGTACATAAAGGGTAATTATGTATATGACATACTTTTTCTTTATTTCTAATTTTATAATTAAATATTATATCAATATCGATTGATCCTGTTAGACCCACAATATTTGGGTAGATTGTTTTATTCCAAAAATGTTTATTTATATATTCATGATATATCAAATTTGAAGAATTTACGAGCTGTTCAAATTTATATATATTAATATCAATACTTAAAAGATGAATAGGATATTGATCAGCATCCTTAATAAATAAAAAAATAGGAAGTTTCTTTCCAGGCTCAATTCTTAAAGGCACATCTGATAAGATTTCCGGCTCATACATAAAATATCTACTTCTAATCCATTTAAATCGGAAGTGAACTTCAGTGTATAATAATAAAGCTGTAAAATACTTATTAAATATCTCTATACTAAATTCAGGTATTATCATGTCAAATAGATGTGAATAATGTACTATTGATTTGTAATTTTATGGGTATAAATTAAATCAAGGAATATAATATTAATCATGGCCAATACCTCAAATTTTAAAAACGGGCTTATTATTAATCATAAAAACAATTTATGGAAAATAGTAGAATTCTTACATGTTAAACCTGGAAAGGGAGGTGCATTTGTGCGATCTAAATTAAAGAATGTTCGAACTGGTCAGGTTGTCGATGAGACATTTCGGGCAGGTGAAAAAATAACGATTGTTAGAGTCGAAGCCCGTAACTATACCTATATATATAATGAAAATAATAATTATGTTTTTATGGATCAGGAAACATTTGAACAGTTAAATTTAACAAAAACCCAAGTAGAGGATGTAATTGACTTTCTTTTTGAAAATACACCAACTATAATTGCGTTTAATGGCGATGACCCTATTGAAGTTAGAATTCCTCAGCATATGAATATTAAAATAGTAGAAACAGACCCAGGGGAGAAAGGCAATACTGCTCAAGGAGGATCTAAACCTGCAAAGCTTGAAACTGGTTTAACAATTCAAGTTCCATTATTTATTCAAATTGGTGATATAGTTCGTATAGATACAAAAGATAAGCGCTACATTGAACGTGTAAAATAATTAATCTATTTATGTTAGAAGATAATATTAAAAATTTAATCAAAATATTAGAAGAATCATCAATTGATGAAATGGAGATTTCAACATTTTGGGGAAAAAGGCGCATTCGAATTTGTAAAAATAATAACATACAAAAAAAGAAAAAGCTAGAAATTGATCAAAATCCACACGAACCAGTAAATGAAAATACTGTCAACCAACCTATCAATTTAGAAAATAACATTTCTTCTGATACCATTGACTATAATAGAAAAGATGATAATAGTATTTCATCGGAAAATCAGAATACTATTTATATTAAATCTCCTTTGGTAGGAACATTTTATACTTCTTCAAAACCTGGTGAACCTCCCTTTATTTCAGAAGGTGATATGATAAAAGAAGGACAAGTAATTTGTATTATAGAGGCAATGAAAATATTTAACGAAATCGAATCAGAGGTATCTGGGCGTGTAAAAAATATTATCATAAAAGATGCTACTCCTGTTGAATATGATCAGAATCTTATTGCCATTACTCCTGAATAATTATGTTTGATAAAATTCTTGTTGCTAACAGAGGAGAAATTGCCCTCAGAATCATACGAGCATGTAGAGAATTAAACATTCAAACTGTAGCTGTTTATTCAAAAGCTGATGAATTATCTTTACATACTAAATTTGCAGATGAAGCGATTTGTATAGGGCCACCTGAAAGTTCTAAAAGCTATCTAAATATACCAGCTCTTATAGCGGCAGCTGAACTTACAAATACAGATGCCATACATCCAGGCTATGGTTTTTTATCTGAAAGTTCTAAATTTTCTAAAATATGTGCTGAAAATAATATTGAATTTATTGGCCCCCCTCCAGAAACAATAGAAGCAATGGGTAATAAATCCAAGGCTAAGGAATCTATGAGAGCTACTGGGATTCCTGTTATATATGGATCAGAGGGTTTAATTGACACTATATCTTCTGCAAAACTTGAAGCACAACAAGTTGGTTATCCAGTTATTTTAAAGGCTTCTGCAGGTGGTGGAGGTAAAGGAATGCGACTTGTTGAGAATGAACAAGATTTAGACCATGCATTTAATATGGCAATGTCCGAGGCAGAAATGTCATTTAATAATGGAGATTTATACCTTGAAAAATATATTCAGAGACCACGTCATATTGAAGTGCAAATATTAGCTGATAATCATGGCAATATTATAACGTTAGGTGAAAGAGAATGTTCAATTCAGAGGAGACATCAAAAATTGATAGAAGAATCACCTGCTATTGGTTTAAATGAATCAACAAGAAAAGCAATGTATGATTCAGCCATAATAGGTGCTAAATCAACGAACTACATAGGAGCTGGTACAGTTGAATTCTTAGTTGATATTGATAATAACTATTATTTTATGGAAATGAATACCCGCATTCAGGTTGAACACCCTGTAACTGAAATGGTTATTGGTGCAGATTTAATAAAACATCAAATATTATGTCATGCTGGCTTACCCATACCATCATGGATGAATAATATAAAAATACGTGGACATTCTATTGAATGTCGGATTAATGCAGAAGATCCGGACAATAATTTTAGACCTAGTCCAGGTCAAATTACAAGTTTTCATATGCCTGGTGGTATGGGAATTAGAGTAGATACACATGTATATTCAGGGTATTATGTCCCACCAAATTATGATTCTATGGTTGCAAAATTGATTGTTCACGCACCATCTCGCTCAGAAGCAATTAATCGAATGATTGGAGCTCTAGATGAATGTGTTATCGAAGGAATTAAAACCATTATACCATTTCAAAAACAAATTTTATTACACAATGATTTTCAAAGTGGGAATATAGACACCGGTTTTCTCAATAATTTTATTTATAAAGAGGAGTAATTATTCAATGCTAATTCCAGAACATTTACATTACACAAAAAATCATGAATGGGTAAAATTTGAATCAGATAATGCAATAATTGGCATAACAGATTTTGCTCAAGATGAATTAGGTGACATAATATTTGTTGAATTACCACAAGAAGGTACAACATTTAAATCAGGTGATTCTACTGGCACAATTGAGGCCGTTAAAACAGTTGCTGATATATACGCACCAATTGGTGGAAAAGTTATCGAAGTAAATAGAATTCTGGATAATGAGCCCGAATTAATTAATAATGATCCCTATGAAACTGGCTGGATATTAAAATTATCAAATATCTCTAAAATAGATTTAGAATTATTATCATCATCAGAATATAGTAAAATAATTCAATAATGCATTTTATTCCGACAACACCTGAAGAAGAAATATTGTTATTCAAGAAAATGAACATTTCAAAATTTTCTGAATTAATTAATATTATACCAGAAAGCATTCTAATTAATAATGACATTGGTATAGATAATCCTTTATCAGAACTGGAAGTATATAGAGAGTTAAATGAATTAAGTCATTATAATGATAATAAATCTATCTGTTTCTTAGGAAATGGAATCTATGACCACTTTATACCAGCAGCAGTTGACTTTTTAAGTAGTCGTTCTGAATTTTATACAGCATATACACCTTATCAACCTGAAGTGAGCCAAGGCACATTGCAATACCTTTATGAGTTTCAAAGTATGATTTGTGAATTATCTGGTATGGATATCGCCAATGCATCTCTTTATGATGCCGCTTCTGCAATTGCGGAAGCTTGTTCAATTGCACTTGCAGCAACAAACAATAATATTATAATGTATTCTTCACTTATTAATAATAATTATATAGAAGTATTAAAAACCTATTTCATAGGGCGTGAAGTTGAATTCAAAGAAATGGATGATGATAATGGCACGACAGATTTATCAAAAATTAATGATATAAAAAATAATCTCGCTGCAGTGATTATACAATCCCCAAATAGATATGGCTTAATAGAAAATTGGAGTAAAGCTAAAAATGAGCTACTAAAATCAAGGTCATTACTAATAGCTGTGTCCGATCCAATGTCACTCTCTATATTAAAATCACCAGGTCAATCAGGAGCTGATATATTTGTTGGTGAAGGACAATCTGTAGGTAATAACATGCAATATGGAGGACCTTTAATTGGATTAATGGCAATTAAGGAAGAATTTAAACGACGTATGCCAGGAAGAATAGTTGGCAAAACAATTGATATTAATAATAAAGTTGGTTATGTATTAACTCTTCAAACTAGAGAACAACATATAAGAAGAGGCCATGCAACTTCAAACATATGTACAAACCAGGGTTTACTTGCATTAAGAACAGCAATTTACCTCTCTTTAATGGGTAAAAAAGGTTTACCATATGTTGCCAACCTATGTTATCAAAAAGCGCAATATGCAGCTTTAAATATTTCAAAATTAAATAATTTCAATTTAAAATACTCTAAATATTTCATTAAGGAGTTCATTATAGAAACAAAATTATCTGCTTCAAATGTTATTAGACATTGCAATAGAAAAGGTATATTGATAGGAAGAGTTATTAACGATAATCATGATTCATTATTGCAAATTTCAATTACTGAAAAAAGATCTAAGAATGAAATTGATTTACTTATTTCAACCTTAAAAAAACTTAATTGAGTACATATACTTCATTAGAAAAAAATAGAAAGCTGTGCGGGACGGCAGCAATTGCCCTCATTGATCCTGATTATAAAAATGATAGTCAATTAAGTAAAATGTTGGATTTAGTTAATAAATCTAATTTTGATGCAATATTTATAGGTGGCAGCCTTATATCTGACAATTTGTTTGAAATGAGAGTTAAATATGTCAAAAATAACACTGATTTACCGGTCATCATATTCCCTGGATCATCTAATCAATTATCACAATACGCAGATGCAGTTTTATTTTTATCTCTTATTAGTGGAAGAAACCCCCAATATTTAATTGATGAACATGTTAAGTCTGCTCCAATTATACGAAATCTTAATTTAGAGCCTATTCCCACAGCATATATTCTTTTAGATGGAGGCATACGATCATCTGTTGAGATTATGAGCAATACAACACCATTACCAATGGATAAACATGATATAATAGTAGCTCATGCATTAGCTGGTGAATATTTAGGTAATAAATTTGTTTTTTTAGAATCAGGAAGTGGCGCACAAAATCATACTACCAGCGATATTGTAGGTATTCTTTCAGATCTTCTTACTATTCCAATTATTGTTGGAGGGGGTATTAATTCTGCAGAATCCGCAAAACATCTATCCAATTCAGGTGCTAGTTATATAGTTACAGGTACTCAACTGGAAGATGCCCCTACAATTGATGATCTTCTTAGGTTTACTGAAGCTGTTCATTTAAATGAAAAGTAAAAAAGATCAAAACACAAACAACCCCCTATGGGAATACGTGTCAGAATATCTTTCGCATTTACAATATGAAAGAAGACTATCAGATAATACACTTATTTCTTATAGATATGATTTAAATAAATATATTGAATTCTTATATAATTCATTAGGTATATCTGATATAAATTCCATTAAGAGAACCCATATTGAAAATTTTACAAATACTTTTGATAAATATTTTTTTCATGACCAAACTAGGAAATCAATAAAAGCATCCAGTTTAAATCGTTTATATTCAACTATTAGAGGATTCCATCAATTCCTTTGCCTTTTACGATTATCAACAGATGATCCATCACAATTACTTACTCCTCCACGTTTAACTAAAAAAATTCCTGTAACTCTTCAGGTTGAAGAAATTAATAGAATTATTGACGTTGTAAATATGAATAAAAAATATGCTGTTCGAGATCAAGCTATTTTAAGCTCATTATATGCAACGGGGATTCGTGTTTCAGAATTAATTAATTTAAAAATTCAAAATTTAATATTAGCTGAGGGCTTAATTCGTGTATTTGGGAAAGGGAATAAAGAACGTATTATACCGATTGGGATTACTGCATTAGATCATATCAAACTATATTTGAAGGATTTAAGACCAAAAATGTTAATGATTGGAAGGAGCACTGGAAATGTTTTTCTAAATAATAAGGGGGGTAAATTATCACGCATGTCAATCTGGAATATTATCCATGAAAATACAGTCAGAGCCGGAATAAATAAACAGGTAAGCCCTCATGTTTTCAGGCATAGTTTTGCAACACATCTTCTAGAGGGGGGAGCAGATTTAAGATCAGTTCAGGAAATGCTTGGGCATTCAGCTATTACTACAACACAAATATATACCAATATAGATAAAACCTATTTAAAAGAAATTCATAAGCAGTATCATCCAAGAGGTTAGTATGTTATTTAGTTTGCCAATACAAGTTTTAATTATTTTAATACCAATACTAATATTCTCCCTATGTTTTCATGAATTTTTACATGGATATATGGCTTATCGTTTAGGAGATCATACTGCTGCCAGGAATGGACGTTTAACACTTAATCCGCTTGCTCATTTAGATCCAATTGGATCATTGATGATATTATTTGTAGGATTTGGATGGGCAAAACCCGTTCCCGTAAACCCAGTTAATTTTTCAAATCCACGTGTAGATATTATGAAAGTTGCTTTTGCCGGCCCTGCATCAAATTTAATATTAGCTTTCATAGGTGGGTTAGCTATAAGAATGATAAATATTTTTAATATTATAACTAGTGATTATATAGAATTGATTATTACTTACTTTATGTATATTAACATAATGTTAGCAGTATTTAATATGATTCCTATTGCACCGCTAGATGGTTCTCAAATTTTCGGAAGTATAATATCAAAATACAATCCTGAATTAGCCTGGAAACTTCAAGTATATGGACCTAAAATATTGTTGGGAATAATTTTGTTTGGAATGATAACTAAATTTTCTATCATAGGGCTAATAATGAACCCATTTATTAAATTTTTTATATATTTATTTGCAGGTTTATGATTACAGATAAATTTGTCATAAAAGTACTACGCGCTCAAAGATGGCGTCATTATACCAAAACTAGTAAATTATTAAGCAATATGTCATTATTTATAATTCTAGTATTTATTATGTATTATTTTTCCAAATTTTGAGATTATAATATGAAAATTATTGAATGTGTACCAAACTTCAGCGAAGGTCGTGATGTTGCCTTAATCAGGGAAATTACAGAATCTATGGAGGGTGTGCCCAATGTATCCTTGTTAGATGTTGATTCCGGCTCTGATACAAATAGAACTGTAGTGACCATTGTAGGAGATCCAGAATCTATTATTCATTCCGCATTTCTAGGCATTCAGAGAGCTTCAGAACTTATTGATATGCAAAAACATAGGGGAACGCATGCCAGAATGGGTGCTACTGATGTTTGTCCTTTAGTTCCTATATCTAATGTGACAATGGAAGAATGTATAATGTATTCAAAGCAGTTAGCTGAGAAAGTTGGTAATGAAATAAAGATCCCAGTATTTTTATATGAATTTTCTGCAACTAAACAATACAGACAGAATCTTGCTGAAATAAGAAGCGGTGAATATGAAGGTATGGCTGAGAAAATTAAATCTCCTCAATGGAAACCTGATTATGGTCCAATAATACCTCATAAAAGAGCAGGAGTTACTGCAATCGGCGCTAGGAATTTTCTTATTGCATATAATATAAATTTAAATACAAAAGATAAGAAAATATCTACTGATATCGCACTCGACATACGTGAGCAAGGCAGGAACAAACGCAATGCACAAGGTAAGTTTGCCCGAGATGAAAATGGCAATACAATAAAAGTCCCTGGAACACTTAAGGCATGCAAAGCTGTTGGTTGGTTTATAGAAGAATATGGGGTCTCGCAAGTCTCAATGAATCTTACTAATTTTAATGAAACTCCACCACATATTGCATTCGAAGAGACCCGTAAGCAAGCCCGGATAAGGGGAGTTCGTGTTTCTGGAAGTGAACTTGTTGGTTTAATTCCTCTTGAATCAATGATAGCTGCAGGTAAATATTATCTAAATAAGCAAAAGCGCTCTATCGGTATCCCTGATAAAGATATCATTCATATTGCAGTTAAATCAATGGGTTTGGATGATTTATCACCATTTAATCCAAAAGAAAAAATTATTGAATATCGTATAACTGATGTATTTGGTTCTTTGGCATCAATGAAAATACATGAATTTTCAGATGAATTATCATCTGATAGTCCAGCTCCAGGAGGTGGGAGTGTATCAGCGCTAGCTGGTGTATTAGCTGCATCCCTATCTTCCATGGTTGCAAATTTAACTTTTGGGAAGAAAAAGTGGCTTCCATTATATAAAAATATGTGCATACTATCTGAAGAGAGTCAAAAATTAAAAAATAAATTATTAAAACTAATAGATCAAGATACTGATTCATTTAATCTTGTAATGGAAGCATATAAGTTACCAAAATTATCATCAAAAGAAATTAAAAAAAGAGATAATAATATTGAAGAAGCCATGAAAGAAGCTGCTAATATACCATACCAAACACTTTCATGTTGCAGCCAAATTATGGATCTTGCAATTGCAACAGCAATCTCTGGCAATCCAAATTCTATTTCTGATGCTGGTGTTGCTGGTGAGATGGCTCATGCTGGAGCTCATGGAGCCTCTTTAAATATTCTAATAAATCTTAAAGAAATACATGATAATAACTTTAGTAAGGAAATGATAGATAAAACAACTATACTATTAGATAAAACCAATGACAGCCTGCTAAAATTAAGGGGAATTGTACAAGAGAAAATTAACAATGTCTAAAATACAATACCTAGATTCTACTTTAGTTGATCAAATCGCAGCTGGTGAGGTTATAGATCGTCCTGCTTCAGTACTTAAGGAGCTTATAGAAAACTCTATTGATGCAGGAGCAAGTAACATTGAAATAAAAATAGTTAAAGGAGGACATGACCTCATACAAGTTAGCGATAATGGCAGTGGAATGGATGGAAATGATCTAAAATTAGCATTTCAGAGACATGCTACAAGTAAAATTCAGAAATTATCAGATCTAAACAATATAAAATCCCTTGGATTTAGAGGGGAGGCATTACCCAGTATAGCATCTGTTTCTATGTTCACAGCATATTCATCTGAATCTAATTCTAATGGATTTGAAATTCAAATTCATGGCAGCAAAGAAAAATATTTTAAACCATCTCATGGATTAACGGGGACTACTTGTAAAGTAAATAATTTATTTTATAATACACCAGCTCGTAGAAAATTCTTAAAAAAGCCCCAAACAGAGCAATCCTTTATTAATATAATGTTAAGACGTTTGATGTTATCGAATCCTAATATAGAATTTAAAATGGAATCCAATAATAGGCTTGTATATGATATGCCTTCTCAAGACATGACTGGTAGAATTAATTCAATTTATGGGAATTTATATAAAAAAAATATTCTGCCAATAGAATTAAAAAAAGAACGCTATTCTGTTAAAGGTTACACAGGAAACTTATCTCTTGTTAAAAAAAAACAAGGAGAACAATACTTATTCTTAAATGGTAGGTATATAAAAGATCGCCTATTGTATTCTGCAATATATTCTGCTTATCAATCTTTAATACAACGTGGTGAATTTCCTTTCTTTGCTTTGTTTCTTGAAATGCCTACAGAAAATTATGATATAAATGTACATCCAGGAAAATTGGAAGTAAAATTTTCAAATGAGTGGCAAGTATATCATGTATTAAAAACTTCTATAACCACTGTCTTACAAGATACACTTAAAGTTATACCACAATTTAATACTAATGCCATTCAACCTAATTTTATACCAAAAGAAACAGCAATTTTTGATTTTTATAAAAAACCATCTGACACCATCCAGCATTTTGAGCAGGCTCCTCATCTAAGAGAAAATAAAGAAATTGCTCATATCGCTGATAATACATATTCACATCATCAAAATATTCACAAGAGTATAGAAACATCTTTAGATACTATCCAAGTTCCTAATATAGATTTACGAATTGCTACAAGCAATATTTGGCAAATTCACAGAAAATATCTAATCACAGAAATAAAACATGGACTAGTCATTATAGATCAACATGTTGCTCATGAACGAGTATTATTTGAGGATGCCAAAAGAGCACTTGCAGGGAAAGGTTTTTCATCTCAAACTGTTCTTTTCCCACAAAGTTTAAAATTACAACCTGAAGCATTTGAAAACTTAACTGAAATTACACATTATTTAGAAAAGATTGGATTTAGATTTAGACAATTTGGTGAAAATACAATAATTATTGAAGGCATACCACCTGATATAAACTGGGGTAATGAAAGCCAAATTATTAATGAGATTATAGATCAATATGTTTCAGTAAAAAAAATTGATCCAGCTTTTATAGATCAAATTGCTGCAATATATTCATGTAAATCAGCAATTAAAGCTGGTGATAAACTGTTGCCAGAAGAAAGAACACATTTGATAGATCGTCTTTTTTCTACTGAGCATCCATATTACTGCCCACATGGTAGACCTATTATAATCAATTTATCTATTGATGAGCTAGACAAACGCTTTGAACGAATTTCCTAATAATCAGTTATTTTGATTAACTATAAAAATATGTCACAAAAAGGCACTAAACATTATATTATAACAGGTTTACTTTCAATTATCCCTATTACTGCAACATATTGGATAATTGTCTATCTCTTTCATTTTTTTTCTGATCCTGGTGCAGTTATTTTGGAAGCAATATTTAATGAAAATATTCCAATATATGTACCTGAACTAGCAGGTTTTATACTAACAATCTTATTTATTTATTCTGTTGGTCTCTTAGTATCCAATGTTCTTGGCAAAAGAATCTATCTTTGGTTTGAGAAAATCCTTTCACGAATTCCAGTAGTAAGTGCTGTTTATAAAACTATCAAGCAAATCACATCAGGTATTACAAATCCTGAAAAACAGGCTTTTAAAAAAGTTGTATTTATTGAATATCCTAGAAAAGGAATTTGGACAATGTCTATGGTAACAGGTGAATCTACTAATGTAGAAGGTGAGAAATTCTATCATATTTTTGTTCCTACAACACCAAATCCAACTTCAGGTTTTATGCTATATATACTTCAAAATGATACAATCAATACAGACATTGATATTGAAGAAGGACTTAAAATAATAATTTCAGGAGGTATTTTAGCTCCAATAAATAATAATCTTAAGGTTACAAGTGTCACTGATTAATGAATTTGAAACTTCTGGGAATTGGCTATTTAAATATAGGAGCTATCTTCCTATTATAATTTTCCCATTATTATTTTATTCACTAATAACACCTCTTAGTTCTAGCACTATAAATATACTTCTAATTATTGGATTATCAATATCATATATTGGAGAGTCTATTCGCATATATACAATTGCTTTTGTATCGTCAGGAACATCAGGAAGGAATACTAATGAGCAAATCGCATCATCATTGAATAAAAAAGGCATATATTCAATAGTTAGACATCCTTTATACCTTGGAAACTTTTTTATATTTTTAGGACCCTTTATTTATACTGGAAATATATTTTCTATTACTATATTTATTTTAATGTTTTGTATTTATTATGAACGTATAATGTTTGCAGAAGAGGCGTTTTTATATAAAAAGTTTGGCTCCGAATTTATTGAATGGTCATCTAAAACACCTCCTTTTATACCTAATATAACTTTATATTCTGGAAATAAATCTAACTATAAAATAAAAAAAATTATACTACAAGAATATCCAGGTATTTGTGGTATAATCGCAATATTTACTACCATTATTGCACTTAGAAATTATTATTATAAATTAAACCCAATATTATCAGATTATTGGCAAATCTTATTTTTAATTAATGTAATTATATTCATATCTATTAGAACATTTAAAAAAATAAATTAATACAGTTAATCTTTTATATATTTCTTCTAAAATATGAATATACTTAATAACAATCTATCAACTTTTCCTTCAGATTTCAATGAATTTATAAATCATGTTGGAATAGGTATATTGATATTAAACAAAAAAATGGATATTCAGTATATTAATATAAAAGCTGTTAAAATTTTTGGATATAATAATGGTGAATTAGAAAATAAAAATTTCACAAACTTACTTTATAAATCTAGCAAAAGAATCCTTGAAAATTTAATAGAAAGTTTAAAACTTTCTCAAAAAGATAAACTGCCAACAGAATTTATTGGTATACATAAAAACAATTCCACATTTACATTAGAGCTTAGTGTTACACTCAATGAATCTGACAACGGGATTTTATATACAGTAATTTTAAGAGATATATCAGATTATAAAATCATTGAAGAGAATTTAAAACATCAAGCTTATTTTGATCAATTGACAGGAATTCCAAATCGTACTTTATTATATGATCGATCTGAAAATGCATTAAATCAAGCTATAAGATCGAATGATGATCTAGCAATTATTTTTATTGATTTAGATGGTTTTAAAGAAATTAATGACCAATATGGACATGAAACAGGAGATATATTCTTGAAAGATGTTTCTCAAAGATTTATTAATAGTGCTAGAAAAAGTGATACAGTATCTCGCATTGGTGGTGATGAATTCATTATATTAATGCCACGAATTAAAAATGCACGAGATGCATCCAATTTGGCTGAAAGAATACTTGAATCCAATTCCAAACCTATTACTATAAACAATAATCTAATTTATCCTAAGACAAGTATAGGGATTAGTGTTTATCCTCAAGATGGGGATACTATTGAAATACTTATAAATAATGCAGATAAAGCCATGTATAGTGCTAAAAAAATAGGTATTAATAATTATTTATTTTATAAAAATCATTAAATAGCCATTACTATACCAAATATTATTTATTTAAAATAATATTCCATTGCATTTAGTAGAGACTTTATCTCAGATTTCTTTTTTACATTCATAAACTTTTTTCTCCATATTGATGCACCATCAAATCCTTTAAAATACCAATTAAAATGTTTTTTAGCATGGTTTATACATATATTAGTATCATAGTATGAATCTAACATATAAAAATGTCGTTTATAAATTCGGATTATATCATGAACATCAAAATTTAATGTTACATCTTTTAATCTTGAGTTACAAATTAATTGAAAAATCCAAGGCTTCCCAAGTGCTCCCCGCCCAATCATAGCTCCATCACAGCCTGTTTCTTGTTTCATTCTATAATAATCATCTTGACATTGGATATCACCATTTCCAATAACAGGTATATTTACTTCATTTTTTAATTCTTTAATTAAATCCCAATTTGATATTCCACTAAATTGCTGTTTGGCTGTTCGAGGATGCAGAGTAATAGCTGATACACCAATTTTTTCTAATCTTATCCCGGCTTCAGTGGAAATAATATGTTTTGAATCCCATCCTGATCTCATTTTTACAGTAATAGGAATTTCTGGAACATATTCAATTACAGCTTGGGTCATCTCATCCATCAAGGAGAGATTTTTTAGAATCGCTGATCCCGCACCTCTTTTTGTAACTTTTGGAACTGGACAGCCATAATTTATATCAATAATGTCAGGTTTCATCATATCATATACAATTTTAGCTGATTTACCTACAACATCAGGATTTTCACCAAAAAGCTGTACGCCAATTGGACGTTCATCATCTGTAAATTTCATGAGTTCTAATGTTTTTAGGTTTTCACGTATAATCCCATTAGCACTAACAAATTCAGTATATACTACTCCAGCACCCATTTCACGACAAAGTATCCGGTATGGCTGGTCAGTTATTCCAGCCATTGGAGCTAAAAAAAGAGGATTGCTAATATTTAAATTACCAATTTTCATATTATATTATTATATTCCTTTATAAATACTAATTATTAAATTTATTAAATTATATAATAAGCTATATTATTAATTAATGTAATTTCATTGCATTAGAAATTAAGAAAATAATCAAGGAGTAAATTATTGAACTTAATATATGCACAAGACGCATCGCAAACAGGTAGTGGAATTTTTGCTTTTTTGCCAATATTATTAATTGGAGCTGTTTTTTACTTTTTAATTTTACGGCCGCAGTCTAAACAAAGGAAACTTCATGAATCTGCGCTTAAGAATCTTAAGAAAGGTGATAAGATTATAACTCGTGGTGGTATTTATGGGAATATTATTAATTTTCAAGGTAAAGAAAATAGTAAAGTAACAATAGATACTGGTTCTGGTATTAAGTTAAGTATAGCACGTTCCTATATCGTTGGGCTTGCTAATAATACTGATAATGAATAGTCGCAAAATTTCAACAATAGATATATTGCCAGTGTTAAAATATGGCAATCCTCTTCTTAGACAGAAAGTTAAAGATGTAACTAACTTCTTTGAATTAGATCATTTTATACAACAGATGTTCCTAACAATGTATAATGAAGGGGGAATAGGCTTAGCAGCGAATCAAGTTGGCAGATGCATTAACCTACTTGTTATAGATAATAGAAATATAGATGAAGATAATGGGAAAACATATGTATTTATTAATAGTAAAGTGATAAAATGTAAAGGCTCAGTATCAATGGAGGAAGGGTGTTTATCTATACCTGATATACGTGCAGAAATTGAAAGGCCTGAAGTTATCACGTTACAATTTCAGGATTTAGACCAGAATATCCATCAAAAATCTTTTTCTGGTATGACTTCTCGTATTATACAACATGAGCTTGATCATTTAGAAGGTAAATTATTTGTAGATTATCTTTCTTCATCCAAACGAATGCTTATCCATAAACGTCTTTTAGAAATTACGAAAAACGGAAAGCCTTCATCCGAAATTATTTTATAATTAAATTAACTTAATAATTCAATGAATTTGGTATTTTTTGGTACACCTGATTTTGCAATACCTACTCTAAATACCTTGTATAATTCACCTCATAATATTTTAAGAGTTGTAACAATACCTGATAAAAAATCAGGCCGTGGACTTAATTATTATTCTTCTTCAGTAAAAAAGTATGCTAAAATGCTTAATATACCCATATTGGAGCCAAATAACCTTGAGGATAAGGAATTTCTAAAAGAACTTGAGCTAATTAAACCTGATATATATATAGTTGTGGCATTTAGGATATTACCAAAGTCATTATTAAAAATACCCTTAAGGGGGGCAGTTAATCTCCATGCATCATTACTACCCAAGTATAGAGGTGCAGCTCCAATAAATCATGCTATTTTAAATGGAGAAAAGACAACAGGTGTTACAACTTTTTATATAAAGCAAAAAGTGGATACTGGTGATATATTACTTCAACATAAAATAAATATTTATAAAGATTCTACTGCTGGAGAATTGATGAAAGATCTGGCAAATATTGGCGCAGAAATTATGCTAAAAACATTAGATGGAATCTCAAACAATTCAATTACTATTAAAGAACAGAATCATAATATTTCATCCTTAGCACCTAAAATAAATATTAACGATTGTCAAATCAAGTGGAATCAATCTGCAGAAATAATTCATAATCACATACGTGCATTTACACCAACTCCAGGAGCTTTTACATTCTATAACAGTAAAAGAATTAAGCTGTATAAATCTAACATTGAAGATATTTGTTCTAATTACTTACTTAATCCTGGCCAGATTCATTTTATTAAACCATATCTGATAGTGGGAACAAACTCTAATTATATTAAGATTTCTGAGCTACAGCCCGAAGGTAAAAGAAAATTGACTGCTATTGATTTCAAGAATAGTAATCCTGATATAGAGGGTGGATATTTTGTCTAGAACTGAATTAAGAACAAGACGTATCGCCCTAAAAATAATTAATAAAGCTACATCCCGTAACCGACGCCTATCAGATGTAACCGCAGAAGTATTTCGAAATGAAGCTATTAACCTTGATGATAAGGATAGAAGATTTATAACAATGCTGGTTCAGGGTACTGTACGTCTATCTAGAAAATTAGATTGGAAAATAAAACAGGTTTTTATAGGTGATTATAATGATCTAAGAGAAAATCTTAAAATTATTCTTAGATTAGGAGTATATCAACTTGATTATATGGATAGTGTACCTGATTATGCTGCTGTAACTACAACTGTTAACCTTGCTAAAATAATACACAAAAATTTAGGAGGTTTAGCAAATGCAGTATTGCGAACTATTATTAAAGAATGTAATAAAATTATTATAGATGAAAACACACCCCTATCAACTATCTCAGAATATTTAAGTCATCCAGAATGGCTAATTAATAAATGGATAAAAGACTATTCTTTTGACAGTGCAAAATCAATGGCTGAATGGAATAATAAACACCCCAATATTTGGTTTAGAGTCAATAATTTAGAATATTCCCCCACCAAATTCAAAAATTATCTTAAAAAGAATGAGATAGAATTTGAACAATTTAAATATATACCAGACTTCATAACTACTTCCAAAAATCAAGAATTGATCAAATGTGATATTTTTAATGATGGGAAAATTACTATACAAGATCCTTCTGCAGGATTAATTGTGAAATTAGTTAATCCGCAAAAAGATGAAAGCATTGTTGATCTTTGTGCTGCCCCAGGTGGCAAAACTTCATACATGGCAGATAGACTTGATAATACAGGACACATACATGCTTTTGATATAGATCAGAATCGGATAAATCGATTAGTAGAGACACTCGATCGATTGAAAATAATTAATACAGATGTAAAATTATTAAATATAACAACAGATAAAATTGAAATGACTAATAAAATGCTTATAGATGTACCTTGTACTGGTACTGGTGTTATGTCAAAGAGAGCAGATATAAGATGGAGACGTACAATTGATGAAATTCTTGAAATGCACTTACTTCAGAGAAAAATTTTATGGGCAGCATCAAACTATATAAATCCAAATGGCGTAATTATTTATAGCACATGCTCTATAGAGCCAGAAGAGAATTATATGGTAATTGATGCATTTTTAAAATCTCATCCTCAATATTCTATTGAATCTGCTATAAATTACGTTCCATCTGAATTTGTTGATGAAAGGGGCGGATTGTTTATTTTTCCACCTCATCATAATATTGATGGAGTTTTTTCAGTTCGCTTAAGACAACATGCTTAAAATTATTCTAAAATATATTTTTTCAACTTTATTTTTATCATTAATAGCTATACTGCTATTGGACTATATTATTTTGCCCAACTATGTTGGATATAATAATGAACATTATCTGCCAGATGTGAGAAGTGAGTATGTAGAGAAAGCTTCCTATAAATTGCGTGCACTTGGTTTCTATACTGAATTGATTGTAGTTCCTTATTCAGAAAAATATTTACCTGGCACGGTAATTAAGATGTTTCCACGTGCTTTTACTAAGGTAAAAGAAGGTAGTACAATTAACTTTACTGTAGCAGGCAAAGATCATGATGTGAAAATTCCCACTATGATTAATATGACTTCAAGGAATGCAAAACTTATATTAGCAAAATTAGGGCTTGGACTTGATACAATTATTTATGAATATGATAATAATATAGGTCATGGATTAATTACATTTCAATTACCTAAGGCAGGAGAAAGTGTTAATTCTTCGACACAAGTCACCTTGGGTGTTAGTCGTGGATTAGCTCCAGATTACTATATCATCCCAGATATTGTCAATTTAAGTTTAAATCGAGCTAAAAATGAAATCTTATCTAAAGGCTTGAGAGTTGGAATTATTAGTTATGAATTTCAGCCAGATTTACTTCCAAATACAGTGATTGATCAAAATATGACAGCAGGGATGAGAGTATCTTTCCCTGCATCAATTAATATAACCGTAAGTATAACTGAGGAATAAATTTATGAAGAAAATTTCGCCATCATTATTAGCAGCAGATTTTAGTAACATATCTAAATATATAAAGATGGTTGAAGAAGCAGGAGCAGATCGCCTACATTTAGATGTAATGGATGGGCATTTTGTTCCTGCAATAACGTTTGGACCTTTTATTATCCAGGCTATACGAAAATGCACTAATTCCCATTTAGAAACGCATTTGATGATTGAAAATCCCCTAGGCTCATTTGATGATTATATTAAATCAGGTTCAGATACAATCATTTTCCATATAGAAGCAAGCAGCAATCCAATATATGATTTAAAATATTTACGGAGTAATAAAGTTCAATCTGGTATAGCTATAAATCCTGATACTGACATTAAACATATTCAACCTTTGTTAGAAGAATTAGATTATATTTTAATAATGTCAATATTCCCTGGTAAAGGTGGACAACCATTTATTTATGAAACATTAAAGAAAATGGAAGATATTGTAAAGATGCGTGAAGACCATAATATTATTATTGGAGTTGATGGCGGAGTGAACCTAGAAACAATCGCTAAAATTTATGAAACGGGTATTGATGTATCTATTGTTGGTTCCGCATTATTCGGATCTAATAATATTAAAAAAACATATAAAGATCTAATGGATGCTTAAAACTTTAAATTATAATTACGAAGTATATAGAAAATTTATACATACAGCCTCATCAATTATTGCCATCCTACTCTGGATACAAGGAAAAGAAATAATATCACCTTATATTATAATTGCCTCAATCATGATTACTTCGCTTGATTATTTAAGAAGACACTTTACAATTTTACAATATTTATATTTAAAAATATTCAGCAATGTCACGCGTCCACATGAAAGCAATAAACTATCTGGTGCTTCCTGGGTATTTATGGGTTCTGCTATTACGATATTATTATTTAGTGAGAATATTGCAATTATTTCAATCCTCATTATGAGTTTATCTGATTCCGCAGCAGCTATAATTGGAATTAAATATGGTAAAACAAAATTATTTAATAAGTCATTAGAAGGGAGTTTCGCATTTATTATCACAGCAGCTTTAATAATATTTACACTTTCACCTGCATCTTTGATAACAAACTTGTTTGCTGTGTTTACTGCAGCCATTGTTGAACTATTTTCTACACCTTACTTGAATGACAATTTGCTAATTCCTATAGCAACAGGTATAGTTCTCAGTATTGGAGTTATTATATGAGTTTTTTAATGCCTCTTTTCTTATGGTTATTTCCATTAACACTAATACCATTATTAATACATTTATTTCATCGTAGAAATTTGATTACTATAAATTTTAGCACTATTCAATTCCTAAAACTTTTAGAACGTGAATCCATCAAAAAACTAAGGCTATTACAAATATTATTACTTATATTAAGGACAATTATTGTTCTATTACTTATTCTGATGATATCTAGGCCAGTCATAAAAGGAATTTACGATACTCAACTTTCAGCAACGCCATCACTACATGTTATAGTCTTAGATGATAGTTTTTCCATTAGGGGCAGAGAAGATTTGTTGCAAAATGCAGTTAATAAAATTATTGCACAAATTCCAGTTAAAGATCATCTCATGTGGGTAAATATGAATAGCGGTCTACAATTTCATGGTTTAAAAGAAGATTTACCTCCTTTTAAAAAATTTATTAAAGGTACTTATCTTGGGAGTTCATTAACCAAAGCATTTCGTGTTATTAATGAGAACATTAATACACCTTTTACATCATATGATTTATACATCTTATCAGATGCTCAACAAGAAATCATGACTAGTATTCATGAAAATACTGATCATATAAACCTATTTAATACATACATTTTAATTACACCTCCAATTGAAAATAATTATTCAATCACAGAACTAAATATTCTGAATGAAATACTTTTACCCAATGACAACATAGATATTGATGTATTTGTATATAACAATGGTACTACAAATAATGAGAATAGGCTACTTCAACTGTTAATAAATGATATGACAGTTGGACAACAACTAATATCATTAAAACCTATGACAGGAAAAATATTTAAATTCAAAACTGCATTATCACAATCTGGAATGCATTTAGGGTTAGTTGAGCTAGATGTAGATGATAAGGAAGAGGACAATCAATTTTATTTCATTATAAATATCCCAGAAAAACAAAAAGTTGCACTTATAGGTAAATCTAACGATGAAATGTATTATGTAAAAGAGTCATTGAACACCTTAAATAAATTTGGCGAATCATTGATAATTTCAGAATATCTTTCACTTGATGAAAAATATTTAGAAATCTTTAATAACGATGTTGTTTTTATATTTAATTTAACAGAACTAACTGCTATATCTGATAGTATAATTGATGAATATCTGTACAATGGAGGCCACATTATACTATTCCCAAATTCAAAGAATAATTCTTCGGAATATTCTGGAATAAATAATATTATTGATATTTCAGACAGCTATAATGAACTGGAAAAATACTCCTTGTCCAATGATGCATTCCAAGATATGGAAATGCAATCTATACAATCAAATGATCTAAATAAGATTTTTTTCGAGAGTTATGGGAATGATAGGAATATAAAGTATTTTAAATATATCTCCCTTCCTTTTAATCCTGAATATACTCAAATACAGCTTAAGGATGGAAGTCCAGTATGGAATCGATATAAAATGCAAACAGGCATTATAGATATTTTCGGCTATGCTATTAATCTCAACTGGACTAATTTCCCTATCAAAGGCTCTTTTTTACCATTTATTCATTATCTATTGTATTCAAATAGTATTAACACAGATAATTTATTTATAAGAACAGGAGAAGGTCTTATACATACTCTATCTAATTATTATATGAAAACTATTTACCATCTTCAACCTAATGGTAAAAAGAATATTTTAATACCTGACAAAGATAATAAACTAAAAATAAAATATTTTCGTGACCCTGGATATCATAAATTTGAATCAGATGGTTATACTATACATAAGATTGCCGTAAACATAGATAATGATGAGCTTCAAAACAATACACTTAATATATATGATACTAAAAAGAGTTTCCCTGATAACATAGATATTATCCAAATGGATTCAGATTTTATATCAAATATTAAACAGGATAAGATAGGGGTTGAATTATGGAGATACCTTCTTTATGCCTCTATACTATTATTAATATTAGAAATGATTTTATCAAATGCAAAAAAGCAAAACTAAGCGCGAAAAAGCATTTCTTATTGGTGTCGTATTAGGCAATACTAGCCGCACCCAAATAGATGAGCAATTAAATGAGCTCAAATTCTTAGCTGCTACTGCTGGCGCAGATATTTTGATAACAGCTATGCAAATACGTCATAAACCAAATGCAGCAACGTTTATAGGGAAAGGTAAATTAGAACAAATTATTAGTCAAGCCGATGAACTTGAATGTGATTTAATAATTTTTAATGACGATATTTCTCCAACACAAATTAAAAATGTCCAAAATATTGCTGGTGATGAGATGAAAGTAATTGACCGCACAGGATTGATACTGGATATTTTTACTAAGCACGCCAAAACAAAAGAAGCAAAAACTCAAGTAGAATTGGCTCAACTTGAATATTTTTTACCTAGATTAACAAGACAATGGACACATCTGGAGAGACAAATGGGTGGAATTGGTACCCGTGCAGGTGCAGGTGAGACCCAGATTGAAATCGATAGAAGATTGATCCGCAATAGGATATCACGATTAAAATCTGAACTAGCTGCAATAGAAAAACAGAGGAAAGTTCAAAGCCATGGGAGAGAGGGCACTTACCGTATTGCACTGGTCGGATATACCAATGCCGGCAAATCCACTCTCATGAATGCTCTGACAGGTGCTCAAGTTCTAGTTCAGGATCAATTATTTGCTACCTTAGATACAACTACACGGAAACTTGACATAGATGTGGGTATGCCTCTTTTAATAAGTGATACCGTTGGTTTTATTCGAAATTTACCTCATCATTTAATTGCATCATTTCGCTCAACTCTAGGTGAAATCATGGGTGTGGATATGCTGTTGAAAGTTTTTGATGCTTCTTCAGAAAATATCCTTCAGCATATTGATACTGTTGAAGAAGTGTTAAATAAAATGGACATGTCAAATAAAACAAGCATAATGGTATTCAATAAGATAGATGCTGTAACTACACCTGAACTATTGTCAGGTTTAAAAATACGTTTTAAAAATGCAAACTTCATATCGTCACTCAATAATACCGGTATTGACATACTCATAAGTAAGATGCAGGAAACTATCACATTAGAATTCATCCAAGATGTCTTTAAACTTTCTTTTAAACAAACTAAGGTAATGGATACAATTTATGCATTAACACGGGTATTGAGCGAAAAATCAGATTATAATGGAATCAGCTTGGAAGTTGAAGGCACGCGTCAATCGTTGGATAAAATCAGACAAATACTTGACGAATAAACAAAGTACTCGCAAAAGGATCAGATTTTCAGATAACCTTTTGCATTGGTTACAGTGGGCATCCCTCGCTTAATCGCAAGCTTCCTTCATCCACCAGTGGCAGAAAGGCCTGCTTTTGATTAAGTCGAATGAGGATTCCCATATTATAAGTTGAAAGTTCTGAAAATAAGAGAATCCTTCTGCGAATACTTGATTTCAAAAATAGTAAGTAAATTTACGGTATTATAAATGAAAATTAAAATTATCATATCAACAACAGACTCAAATAAAACGGCTAATATTATAGCTGAATATTTAGTAAAAAATAATCTATCTCCTTGCGTTTATATACAACCCAATATTAAATCTATTTATAAGTGGAAAGGTAAATTAGTTAAATCAAACGAAATTCAGCTTTTTATTAAAACAATCCCTGATAAAGTTACAGTTTGCAAAGAATTGATTATTAAGTATCATAATTATGATGTGCCGGAGGTTGTTGTAATTGATGGTAAGATATTTAATGATGCATATAGAGGCTGGTTTATTGATAATTGTTAGTAAATTAATAATATACTGATAATGTATATTATGTAAAGTAGTATATATTTCTTTATTACTCAGGAATATACATTAATGGGTATATCTCAAAATATCCACTAACTCAACCACCATAAAATTACATTTTAGTTCTAAAATTAACATATTTTTACTCTAGTAAATATTTTATCATAAATTCTTTTGCAAATACAGACGAATTTTCTCTAGCGAGTTTATTGCCTCCCCAGTGCGCACCTTTATTAGCACAGTAAAATAAACCTATTTTTTGAAGCGTTGGAGAAGAAAGCGGAAATCCATTTTGCAAGCTTACTACGCCAATATTTGATAATTTCATCCTGCAATCAGTAAAACTATAGGCATCATTATCTAGGATTACATCCATAGTTCTATCAAAAGAATGCGATGCGCCAGAATATACAGTTATATTTAATTCATAGCCCATACCATTTGCAATATCTACAAATTCCTCGCAAGCTGCAGCAGGCACCCAGTCATCTAATTCTCCAGCAAGAATATGAACTGGAGCTCCTGTAAACCTAAGTTCATCTGGAATTATCATGCACGGTGGATAAAATGGCAAATGGGCTGCAAATTTTAAATTTGGAGAAATTGCCTCCTGTATAGGTGCCCAGGCTGAAAATAGTGTAACTCCGCCTCCTAAGCTCCAACCTGTAATGCCTGCACGATTTACATCAATATTTTTATCTTCAGAAAGTTTATTAAGGGCCATAAATGCATCATTTATCATCATCGGTATTGTTACAGTAAGCTGATCACCTACAGTTGATTCAACATTTCTACTTTTAAAGCTATGCAAAGAAAATACCGCAAATCCTATTTCAAGATACCTATCAAGGTAACCATAGTGATGGTCACCCCATCCAGCACTACCTGCAACGCCAATGATAACAGGAAAGATATCTGAATTATCTGGCTTAGTTAAAATTCCAAATACTTTTTGATCTGCAATTTGATCCATCCTATGAAATACATCATAAAAATTGAAGGGATTTTTACTTTCAAAAACTAAAATCTCTTGATTTTCTTTTAAAGCATCTTGTGCTTGAATAATTGCTTGAGTAATGTCTATTGTTTTATATGATGGTGTTACAGAAATTGAATACCCAATATATAAAATGAATATAAAAATAATTATAAAAAATATTTGCTTCATTTTACAACAAAATTGACTAGTCTTTCTGGGACTAGTATTTCCTTTATGACATTTTTATCTTTTAAGTGAATACTAACATTCTCCTGCGATCTAGCAGCTTTGAGAAGGTCTTCATCGTTAATCTTTTTTGCGACTTCAATATTCCCACGCAATTTACCATTTACCTGAACAGCGATAGTCATTGTATCTTCCTCAGCTAGAACAGGATCATATTCTGGAAATTTTTCTAAAAATACTGAATCAACACCACCATTTATTTCCCACAGTTCCTCTGCGATATGAGGAGTGATAGGAGCAATCATTTTAATTACATTCAATTTAATCTCGGTATTTATACTTTCATGATAAGAAAAATAATTAATACACTCCATCATTCGACTTATTGCTGTGTTAAATTTCAATTCACTTAAATCTTCACTCACAGAATGTATTGTCTGATGAATTATCTGCAAATCCTTAATTTTAGGTTTTCCATCAGAGTGTGAAAGTTGGCAGAATCGCCATATTTTTTTTAGAAAACGATCAATGCCAGTGATCCCCTGATCATTCCAGTCACCACCTTCATCATAAGGGCCCATAAACATAAGATAAGCACGAAATGTATCAGAACCATACTTTTCTATAAACTCATCGGGAGAAACGGTATTGCCGCGTGATTTGGACATTTTAGAGCCATCTTTAGTAATTGTTCCTTGATGATACAGCTTTGTAAATGGTTCATCAAAATTCAGACAACCTCCATCTCTTAATGCTTTTGTGATAAAACGAGCATAGAGTAAATGCATGGTAGCATGTTCTGCCCCTCCTATATAACAATCAACGGGGAGCCATTTAAGACTTTTAGGATCAAATGGAGCCTGTAAATAGCCTGCATTTGGATAACGAAGATAATACCATGAAGAACAGACAAATGTGTCCATTGTATCTGTATCTCTTTTAGCAGCATTATCACATTTAGGACATTTTACATTTATATATGAATCAGATGTTGCTAAAGGAGAAAGTTCATCGCCATAAGTAGATGACAATTCAATATCTTCCGGTAAAAGGACAGGAAGTTCATCTATTGATAAAGGAACGATACCACATACTGAACAGTGAACAATGGGAATTGGTGTTCCCCAATAGCGTTGACGGCTTATAAGCCAATCATGAAGCTTGTACTGTATTTTAGCACCCCCGCAACCCATTTTATCTAATTTTTCATTAATTAGCTCCTGTACCTTTTCCGTTGTTTTCCCAGAATAGTCACCCGAATTCACTGAAATTCCATAATTACTAAAGCATTCATCATTCCCATGCTCTTTACCATCATTTGAAACAACTTCTATTATTGGTAAATTAAAAGTTTTAGCAAATTCAAAATCACGCTCATCTCCTGAGGGTACTGCCATAATAGCCCCAGTACCATAACTGCTCACCACATAATCGGCTACCCAAATTGGGATCTCAACCTTATTTATAGGGTTTACAGCATAGCACCCAGTAAATACGCCTGTTTTTCTCCTATCTACAGATATGCGCTCAATTTCAGTTTTAACTTGAGCAGATTCTATATATGATTTAACAACTTCAATATTTTCAGGTAGAACGATACTATTTAGCAATGGATGCTCTGGAGCAAGGACTAGATATGTTGCGCCATAAATGGTATCCGATCTAGTAGTGAAAACTTCAATTTTATCATCAAATCCTTTTATATTAAAAATAATATTAGCTCCTACAGATTTTCCAATCCAATTCTTCTGCATATGCTTGGTTTTTTCTGGCCAGTTTAGACTATCTAATTTTTCAAGTAATTCCTCTGCGTACTCCGTAATTTTAAAAAACCATTGTGTCAGATTCTTTTTTGTCACCTCTTTACCGCATCTATCACAACCATTGTATTCGATAGATTTGTCAACAGGATACTTTAAATATCTTATATCAGAAGATTTAGGATCAATACCCATATCTAAAACTTTAGTTACCTTCTTCTTAATAACTTTAACTTGCTCATTAGCCAATACAGTGCCGCAACTTGGGCACCAGTTAACAGGTGCAGTTTTCTGATATGCCAAGCCCATATCAAACAATTTTAAAAAAAGCCATTGGGTCCATTTGTAATATGCAGGGTTACAAGTTTGGATTTCATTTCTCCAATCATACATAGCCCCTATGGAATCAAGTTGCTGTTTCATGGTTTTGATATTTTTTGCAGTACTTTCAGCAGGATGAATATTGTTTTCAATAGCATAATTCTCTGCAGGTAAACCGAATGCATCAAAACCCTGTGGTTGAAATACATTATAACCTTTCATTTTCATATACCTTGCATAAGTATCTGCAGGTCCATAATTATACCAGTGTCCAATATGAAGTCTGTCTCCTGAGGGGTAACTAAACATAGTTAAACTATAATATTTTTCTTTAGTTTTAGAATATTTAGGCTTATGAATATTAGAATTTTGCCACTTCTTCTGCCATTTATTTTCTATATTTTTAAATAAATAAGGTCTCATATAAATGTTTACACTAGTTAATGCTATACTTTATATCTATACATATAATATTATATATTACCAGGATTTAGATAGTATGTTTGTATTTTACCTATTCCAGCTATATCTAGAAAGTTACACTTATCAAAACTATAAATATTTTTTAATAATTTATATGTAGTTTCGGAAATATGGATACGTCCATTAGCGCCATGTGTTTCCATTCTGCTGGCAATATTTACAGTATCTCCCCATAAGTCATATATAAACTTCTTTTTACCTATAACTCCTGCAGAAACTGGACCAGAATTAATGCCTATTCTAATTTCAAGAGAGTTCTGAGTTTGATTATTTATTTCTGGTATAATGTTTAACATATCTAACGCCATTTCAGCGACTGATACAGCATGATTTTTAGATGGCTTTGGAATGCCACCTGCAAGCATATAATTATCTCCAATAGTTTTAATTTTTTCAAGTGAATGTTTAACAAGCAGTTCATCAAATTTTGAAAATATTTTGTTTAATAACAATACAAGTTTCTTAGCTTTCATATTTGAGGATAAGGTTGTAAAACCCTTTATATCCGCAAATAACACAGTTGCTATTTCAAAATCATCAGCTATCAATGTTTCTCCATTTTTTAATCTTTCAGCAATGCTGCTTGGAAGTATGTTCAATAAAAGAGAATCAGATTTCTTTTGCTCTTTTTTAATTCTTTGCTGATATCTTATTTCTTTATCATGAAAATATTTCTTTTCTAAAGCATTATTCATTCTTGCATTTAACAAAATCTTATTTATAGGCTTCATAAGAAAATCATCTGCTCCTAAAGAAATGCATTCAGCAATAGTATCCATCTCATCTAATGCAGACAGCATAATAATGGGAATATTATAAGTTTTTTTATTTTCTTTTATTTTTTTTAATAAATCCATACCATTAATTTCAGGCATAATAAGATCAAGTAATATAAGATCTATGCCGTCCGTGTTATTTTTCAATATTTTAAGTGCATCTTCCCCATTATCAGCAGTGAATGTACTATGATTCAATTGTTCAAGGATTTTATTGATTAATTCAAGATTTGAGATATCATCTTCAACCACTAGAATATTGCCTGTATTTAATGGAATTTCAACTTGACTATTAAATTCTAAATCTCTAATGTTAGATTCTTTTAAATATAAGTCAGTGTAATATTTTTCCAATATTTCATTCTTAGAAAGATCTGAATATTTACTAAAATCATTGATCAGTCTTAAGAGCCCTTTACCAGCCTGATTTATTTTATTAACATTATTTTGAAAATCCTTTACATGTATATCAGGTAACATTAAAGCATCTTCTAATATTAGTTCTGATAGCCCAATTACACTTGAAAGCGGAGTGCGAATAGAATAATGTAATTCTTCATTCAAAACAATGTCAATAAGGTTATCATCTCCTGTATTAGACTTATCTGAAAACAATTGCTGCAATTTAGCAAATATTTCATGTGACGAGTCAAATATGCTCTGGATATCTTGCTTGAATAGAATATTTTCATTACTCAAAGATTCAAGGAGCAACTCAGAATAACCAATCATGGCATTAATTGGGTTTATAAGATCATGTTTAATATTTTTTAATATTACATTTGAATATTGATCAGATCTAGTCATTTTTCTCACTTAAGTATTAATATCTTCATTAATAAAGACATTTCTAGTTAATTAGCGCCTCTATTTTACGCAGAAGACGCTCTAGGTCTACAGGTTTTGTATCATAATCATCACATCCTGCATCTAAGGCTTTTTCTCGATCCCCTTTCATGGCATGTGCTGTCAAGGCAACTATTGGTATGTTACTAGTTTCTATATCTTCTTTCAGCTTTCCTGCCAAGGTCCATCCATCAATAATTGGAAGGCTCATATCCATTAGTATAATATCGGGGTTGCAATCCTTAGCCATATCAAACCCTATCTGTCCATCTTCAGCACATTTTACATTATATTCCTTACGTTCTAAACGACGTCTTAACATGTCCCTATTTAATTCATTATCTTCAATAAGCAGAATATTCATATTTCTCCTAATTTAAGTAATTTTTAAGTTTACTCTCCTTTATAGATGAATCGATTTGATCAATTATTTCTTGGCGACTATATTTACCTTTTTGAATAACTTTATCAACATTGTCCGTTAAAAAAGAATAATCATCAATTGTCAAATCTTTAGACGTTATAACAATAATAGGAATATTAATCCAAGAATCAATTTTCTTAATTTCTTTTAAAAATTTAAATCCATCCATTACTGGCATCAATAAATCTAGGAGGATTAATTCAGGGACTTGCAATTTCAACCTATCAATTGCAACTTTACCATTTTCAGCTTCGTCCACTCTCCATCCATCTTTAATTAGCATTTTTCTTAAAATAGTTCGAGTTGAAGAATCATCATCAATAACTAAAATATGTTTACTTATACTTTCGACCTTATATTTTTCCAATATCATATTAAGCTTATCCCATCTAATTGGCTTAGATAAGAAATCCACAACGCCAAAATCTTTTGCCATTTTTTTGTAATCTCCAATTGTTACAATAATAATGGGTATCTGTGAAAGAAGAGGTATTTTTTTCATCTTTTGATAAATAGTCCATCCATCTATATCAGGCATAATTATATCAAGAATTATAATATCAGGTATAAGTTTTTTTGCCTTACTTAAACCATTTAGCCCGCTATTAGCAGTAAATACAACATACCCTTCTTTTGTCAACCTTCTATCAATAAGATCTAAGAAATTAATATCATCATCAATAACCAAAATTTTGCTCTTTTCAGGGAAAGGCCTGCTATCAACAACAATTTCATTTGGGATATCTATAGTTTCATGAACGCTATGCTGATAGTCTTGTAATAAATAGGCCATAAATGTAGACCCATAACCTTCTTTGCTTTCAACTTCGATATAGCCTCCAAGTAGTTCTACATATTTTTTTGTTATTGCCAGTCCTAAGCCTGTACCTTTAATCTTGCTGTTATCTGCACCACTTCCCTGGTTGAATGGTTCAAATATTTCTTCAATCTTATCTTTGGGAATACCAATGCCAAAATCTTCAATTTTAAATACAATGAAATTATTATTATCAATTATTTCATCTTTAAAACTCAAAATAATCTCACTGTTCACAGAATTTTTACATGCATTAGTAAGTAAATTAAAAAGGATCTGCTTTATTTTTAATTCATCAGAGTGTATAATAATACTTTCTTCGGGTAACCTTACATTAATTGTATTATTATTAACTGCCGCATAAGGTTGCAGCGTTGTTCGAACTAAACTAATCAAATTCATTAGGTTAAATGTTGATATATTTAAATCAACTTTTTTCACTTCAATTTTTGATAAATCCAATATATCATTAATGAGTGCTAATAAATCAATCCCAGACTTATGAATCTTTTCAAGGTCATCAACCACACTATCTTGTTTTGAATCCTTAGCGTCTTCTATTAATATCTCACAGAAGCCTATAATTGCATTTAAAGGTGTCCTTAATTCATGACTCATATTTGCAAGAAACTCTGATTTAGCCTGTGCTGCAGATTCTGCTTTTTCTTTTGCAAAGAAAAGTTCCTTGGTTCTATCTCTTATTTTATCCTCTAAATTTGACTGATATAACAGTTGATCGGTTTCCAAATGTTTTCTCTGAATTACCATTGCTACAAGATCGGATACAAAATTTAATAAATCTCTATCTTCATTAGTTAGCTGATTATCTTTATCATAACTTTGGACCACAATAGCTCCAATTGTCTTTTCTCCAATGGTTAAAGGGCATCCTAGCCAATATTCACTAATTGTCCCCTTTGGTTTTATCCTGATTTTATCATCTGAAATTGAATTTGGAAGTTCTAGAAGCTCTTCTTTGTTAAATAATAACGGAATACCTTTATTTATACAGTAGCATGTTAACGAAGTATTACTAAATTGCTCTGATGTACCTTCATATTCATCATACTTGTCAATATAAAAAGGGAAATTAATTAAATTATTCTCTTCATCATTAATTGCTATAAACATGTTTTCAGCGTACATAAATTTGCTGATATTTTCATGTATTTTTTTATATAATTCATCTAAAGATCTTGCAGAATGTGCAACTTTTGTAATTTCATATAAAGAAGAATTCTTTAGCTCTGACACACGTAGTTGTCTTCTTAAATATTTTAAAAATACACTAGGGAATTTCGTTGAAATAAATCGGATGGAACGTTTTACAATATCAGGCATCTTACTAAAAGTATAAATTTAAGAGTATTCATTAATTGCATGTATTAATTTAAGAATTTTAATAAATGCAGTAATAAGATTATTGGGAAGGGTATATTAATAGTATAAATTTAACAATTAATTTTTAGGATTTAATGTTAAATTTCTAATAATACAAATTTTATTTTCCGTTAGAATTATTTCAATAATTCTTTCTCATATCAATTAAATTCGTGGCAAGATGAGTTGAATCTCTACCTCACCCTGCTCACCAAACATAGTACGCTACATAACTTCGCTATGTCTCTATATTGATAATTATTATATTAATTCTAAGTATTTTATTAAATAAAAAAGGGATAGTGTAGCTATCCCTCTTTTATAAAAATATATATTATATATTATTCATCTTCCACTACTTCAAAATCAGCGTCTTCTACTTCAGAATTCTGTGAGCTGCTGTCATTATCAGTTGTGCTATCTACACCATTCTGTGATGCTGTTTGAGCATTTTTCTGCTCAGCTTGATACATTTTCTGAGCTATAGGCTCCCATGCCTTATTCAGGTTGTCTATTGAAGTCTTAATTGCATTAATATCAGAACCTCCATTAGCTTGTTTCAGCTGTCCAACAGCATCTTCAATAATTTTCTTTTCATCATCTGTTAATTTATCTCCTGCTTCATTAAGTTGGCTTTCAGTTTGATATATTAATTGATCAGCTGAATTATGTGTATTAACTGATTCTTTTTTGCTCTCATCTTCTTTTGCATATTTTTCAGCATCTACTTTCATCTTATCAATTTCATCATCTGACAGTCCAGTTGATGCCTCTATACGAATAGATTGTTCCTTTCCTGTTGCCTTATCTGCAGCTGCAACATTTAGAATTCCATTTGCATCAATATCAAAAGTAACCTCTATCTGCGGTATACCTCTTTGTGCAGGCGGAATACCATCTAGATGAAATTTTCCAAGAGATTTATTATCGATGGCCATAGATCTTTCACCTTGAAGAATATGCACCTCTACTGAAGGCTGATTATCAGCTGCAGTTGAAAATATCTGACTTTTCTTTGATGGAATAGTGGAATTTGCTTCTATTAGTTGTGTAAACACGCCGCCCAATGTCTCTATGCCAAGAGATAAAGGAGTAACATCAAGAAGCAGGATATCATCAACATCCCCCGCCATTACGCCACCTTGAATAGCTGCACCTACAGAAACAACTTCATCTGGATTAACTCCTTTGTTTGGTTCTTTAGAGAATAACTCATTAACTATATTTTGAACCATTGGTATTCGTGTTGATCCACCTACCAATATAACTTCATCAATATCAGAGGCTTTCAATTTTGCATCCTTCAAAGCAGTTACACATGGTTTTTTTATTCTATTAAATAGTTTAGCCGAAAGAGATTCAAATTTAGCACGTGTCAAATTCAAATTAAAATGACGTGGACCAGAATCATCGGCCGTAATAAAAGGCAGGTTGATATCGGTTTGCTTAGATGTACTCAATTCGCATTTTGCCTTTTCTGCGGTTTCCTTTAGACGCTGCAATGCCATAGGGTCTTTAGATAAATCGATGTCATCGGACTTTTTAAATTCATTAACTAAATACTTAACTAGAGCTTGATCAATATCATCACCACCTAAATGTGTATCGCCATTCGTAGATTTTACTTCAAATACTCCATCACCTAACTCTAATATAGAAATATCAAATGTGCCACCCCCAAAATCAAAAACAGCAATTTTTTCATCTTTATTTTTATCTAATCCATATGCAAGAGCGGCAGCCGTAGGCTCATTAATAATCCTTCTAACATTAAGGCCTGCTATTGCACCAGCATCTTTTGTAGCTTGCCGTTGGGAGTCATTGAAATATGCAGGTACAGTAATCACTGCATCAGTTACTTTTTCACCCAAATAGTCTTCTGCGGTCTGTTTTAGCTTTTGTAAAATTATAGCGCTGATTTGAGGCGGAGCATATTCTTTATCTTTCACAAATATTATAACTTCACCATTTTTACCTTTATTGAATTTGTAAGGCATTTCAGACATTTCTTCGCTGACTTCATCATACATACGACCCATAAATCGCTTAGCAGAGAATATAGTGTTCTCGGGATTTGTCACTGCCTGGCGCTTTGCAGGCTGACCTATTAATGTATCATTATCATTTGTGAATGCAACGACTGATGGTGTAGTTCGTCCACCCTCGCTATTATTAATTACTGTAGGAGCGCCTCCTTCCATAACTGAAACGCATGAATTTGTTGTTCCTAAATCGATGCCAATAATTTTTCCCATTATTTTTCCTTTTAAATTATTATAAATATTTAATTATAGTTTAAATATTATCAAGAATTATGCCAATATATTTATATGCCTTTTTGGCAGACTATTTATCTGAGGATTCAGTGATTTTAGGCTCTTTTTTGGAACGTTTAGATGATTTTTGTTTTACAATTTCTTGATTAAATTCAAGTACTTTTTTCTTTGCCTTAATTGTAATAATACCATTTTCTTTAAATTCACCTGTTAAAAATCTTGTAGATATTTCATTTTCAATGACGCTTTGAATGATGCGCCTCAGTGGTCTAGCGCCCCATTCCCGATGAGCTCCATCACGCATAAGAATTTCTTTTGCAGACTTTGTTACACGTAAAATATTATTCTTTTTCAGTAAATTATCACGTAGATCTGAAAGCTGAATATCCATAATCTTATTAAGATCATCCTTTGTAAGAGAATTAAAAATTATTACTTCATCAATTCTATTTAAAAATTCTGGGATGAAATATTTTTTGACTTGTCCCATTATTTCACTATAATGATCTTGTTTAGATTCTTTCTTTTCTGAAGAAAAGCCAATTGCTGTAGAGCTTATAGATTGGGTTCCTAAATTAGAAGTCATAATAATAATAGTATTTCTAAAATCAATTGTACGACCTAAGCTATCAGTTATCCTCCCTTCATCAAGAATTTGAAGTAAAATATTATAAACATCCCTATGTGCTTTTTCAATCTCATCAAATAGTACTACTGAATATGGCTTCCTTCTTACCTGCTCAGTTAACTGACCTCCCTCTTCATAGCCAACATATCCAGGAGGAGAACCAATAAGACGGGAAACATTATAGCGCTCTACATACTCGCTCATATCGATCTTAATAAGCGATTCATTATTGGAAAATAAATATTCTGCCAAAATCTTGGCCAATTCTGTTTTTCCAACTCCTGTAGGACCAAGAAACATAAATGAGCCAATTGGCCTATTAGGATCCTTAAGTCCCGTCCTAGCTCGTTGTGTAGCGCTGGTCAGTTTTTCAATTGCGTCATCCTGACCTATTATAAACTTCTTCAATTCATCATTCATATGAAGTAATTTTTCAGTTTCGGATTCCGCAACTTTAGCAAGCGGAATT
>Ga0187827_10001418_pt1 | contig 35264 bp, 27 predicted proteins | sample ETNtaG_39_FD_167969 | JGI IMG/M metagenome (GOLD analysis project Ga0187827, IMG submission 167969) | Marine microbial and viral communities from oxygen minimum zone, Eastern Pacific Ocean - ETNP2014_SV_150_PacBio MetaG (Illumina Assembly) | ecosystem: Environmental > Aquatic > Marine > Hypoxic...
ACTCATGGGAAAAGCATGGGACATCGAACCAGATAAAATACCTTCTGAAATCAGGTTTAACGAATTTCCGCAATGGGATTCATTGGGACATGTAAGCCTGCTCTTAGCGCTAGAAGAGGAATATAGAGTATCTATTGACTATGAGATACTTACAGAGCTTATCAGTATGCGTGCTATTATTGAATACCTAAAGGAGGCGTATTGTGCTGGATAGTATTTTGATCAATACACCGGTATCAAGTCCTCTGCATCCACAGGCGAACCTGCCACTCTTGAAAGGCTACCTTGTTGCCAACGGATTTAAAACTAAAATCATTGACTCAAATATACTTTTCTTTCATTGGTTTCTTGGAGAGAAGAATTTCAGAATTACAATGGAAGAGACGTATGAAAATCCTCTTAAAATCCTTTCTTTTTATAGCAGTATAGAGAAAAAGCTGTTTGATAAGAATAAAGCATATAATGGATTGGATGTCGGGATACGCTACCTGAACAACAAGTATGCCAGAATGAATTTTGATCATGTCGTATCCTCTCTTGTGGATAAAACCGCTAATCCTTTTATAGATTTCTATGATGAACTAATAGAGCAGAGGTTTAAAGATACAGGAATAAAGATAGTCGGTATCGCTATAACCTTTCAAGACCAGATTATTTCAGCCTTTACCTTGGCAAATCTTTTAAGAGATAGAATGCCGGAGGTAAAGATTGTAATGGGCGGACAGATGATAACAAGATGTTATAACACAATGATAGAGCATATGGGACTTTGCAGGTACTTTGATTACCTTGGTTTGTGGGAAGGTGAGAAGGTTTTAGTTGACCTTCATAGAAAAATAATTAATGGTGAAGAGGTAGAGTATGTAAATATGATTAGCATGGAAGCAAAGGAAGATTGCATTATTAACAGAAAGGAAAATGCTCCTGCTGCAGAAGAAATTCCATGTTCAGATTTTACTGACCTTAATTTCAATGACTATTTCTTTCCGGAAATGTTAGTGCCCCTGCAGACAACAAGGGGATGTTATGCAACGTGTGGATTTTGCGCAATTCCATTCGGAGCGAACTCTTACCGTATCAGAACAGTAGAGAAAATTCTGGAAGATATTTCTGGCATTCAGAATCATGTTTTAAAGAAATACGAACGTAAGGCGACATTTTTTAAATTTATGGAGGACACATCTTCACCCGGTTTACTCTATGATCTGTCTGTTGAAATAGAAAAGAGAGGGCTTGATGTAAAGTGGGAGACGTTTGCAAGGTTGGAGAAAACCTTTGCAAAACCCGGATTCCTGGATCAACTTTTTAGGGGCGGTTGTAGAAAAGTTCACTGGGGGCTGGAGTCTAACGATCCGGATGTCTTAAAAAATATGAAGAAAAAGACTACTGTCAGTTACGCTGATGCGGTTTTAGAGCTTTCGGCAAAAGCAGGAATACTAAATTTTTGTTTTATTCTTGTGGGTTTTCCCGGTGAGAGTGATGATGCAAGGGATAACATGACACGATATATAATTGAAAATAAGAATATTCATACAATAACTATCACTACATTTGATCTTACGAGAGGGGCGCCTATGGAACAGGATTATACTAAAGAAAACCCCTATAATCTTGAGATGACTCCTGCGAAAGATTTCCAGGTTAGATTACCATATACTATTAACGGGGAAAACTGGAAGGAGAAAATTGTTGCTGCAGCACAAAAAATGATGCTCAGTGTAGTAAAGAACAGGCTGGATATCGGATTCATGACACTTTTCCCCGATCAGATTCGCTCCATGTATTGTGATAGATATTCCAATAGATGGGGACAGATATTTCTTGAAAAATATGGTAAAAGCAATATTGAAGAGATGCTCTCAAATACTGAAAAATATGTTAAAGACTATCAGAATAAAAAGGAAATTGATCCAGACTTACTCCCGGAACCTCTTCGCAGAGAACATTTCAGGACTAAAGAGGATATGGAAATGATAGCATCAGCTATTGTGGCTCGCAAAAATTATGAAGACAGGAGAGTTCGGCAGGTTTAGCTGATATTGCTATTAACCTCATATTGTAGGATGAAGTATACCGTGCAGCTGGATAATAATCTTATTTTTTGTAATTGTAGAATCACATATGATTTTAAGCGAATATCTTAGGGGAGTTGATGGTATTCTCAAGAGACAGGAGCAGCAGGCTTGGTTTGAAAAGCTTGAGAAAGGAGCAAGGAAGGGCTTCCAATTATTTGAGTCTGCCGATGAGTATGTCAGGCAAAAAATTTCAGATATTTTTAGAGATAGAGTCAGAACAGAAGAGATAAAGGCATGGTATAGTGAACCGCATGGGGACTCTTTATTTCAGGGTACATCGATTTCGTCCCTAACAATTCCATACAAAACTTCTGAACCACTAGAATTCAAAACTATTTTTGAGTTGGAGGACGAGATTGCAGATGGTTACATAGAACTACATAATAGACATGCTGGAAAAGTTAGCGCCGCTATATTAGAAGACACACAACCTTGGTTAGACGAAGGACTATACTATGGAATAGTAATTGGTGCAAAGGTGATTTCTCAGGCCTTTGGTTTATTCGTATCAGACAAGGAAATAATATTTGATGTGGACGGACATTATATTGATCCTCATGAGATAACCTCGTACCCTCAAAACATTCGCGATTCTTATTTTGCGGAATGCAGGAAAAGAATTAGTTGCTTTGATGGTATGGAACTCGAAAGAAACGAGTTGGAGGCAAGCCTTGTACTGGCGGACATCAGCAAGCCAAAGTTTGATAAATATAAAGGGAAAGTCTTGCTTGCTCCTGTAAGGTGTAACGAGATAGCAGCATTACTTTCTGAAAGGGTTACGGAGAGAATAAGAGATAAAACTTCCGGGAAAATTAACCCGAGAAGCTTGTCTATAACCATTTATGATACAGATACACCTTATACTTATCACGAAGTAATGGGGTATGGTTCATGTTCTTTCTCACCAATTCTCCCGGGGCTGACAATTCTAGGGTCGAGTGGTACTATAGATGCATTTAAATGGCTTTATGCCTACCGTGTTAGTTTGATTTCACAGAAAATCCAAAAGGGATCCCTTTACTCTGAAGTACATAGAGAATTTATGCCTTTTGTATTCTTTGGTGTTCTTGTACCGAGAGATGCGGATATCTTGCTGGATATGAATAATCTTAACAAGCTTAGATATAGAGGAAACTTTTCTCCAGAACTGGAGTTTGCTTACCTGATATCCAGGCTTTATGTCGAAGTGGAAAGAAACCAACCTGATTTTTCATGGGATCAATTCAGTGCCAGGTATTTTAATTAAGATAAAATAGAATGTGTACAGTTGGCTATCACAAGGAATTAAACATAATATTTAAAAATCGGGATAAATGTATTCCTACAGATGAAGTAGTTACACTCAACCCTGAGTTTCTGGCAGTAAAAACAGAAGGTGCTGATTATTTCAGTGCAGGCATTAATAAGCATTCTTGTGCTTTTGCGTCGACCGCCGTCAATACACCGGAATGGACGGCTAAAGCGTCTGAAGGCAGAATGGATGAGGCCTCGGTTCAGTTTAAGAAAGAGAATGAAGGTTTGGTGAGCCCCATGATTTATGTGTCTGAATATTTACCTCAAGTTACAGACATAGACAAATGGCTTGAAAAGGTTTTAAATTCCGGAAACCATTTTATGGGCTATAACCTGTTGCTCCGTGACAGGGAGAAGACGGTACATGTAGAATTATATAAGAAAGAACACCATATAACAGAGATATCAGGCTATACGGTAGTTAGTAATCACTTTAAAAATTTAGATCATGGCCCGAAAAAGAATGAAGATTATCCGAGCTCTTTTGAACGTTATAATGCAATAGAAAATTGTATAGAAAATATTATTACACTAGAAGATGTATTTAACACATTAAAACCTCTTCATGGTAATAAAGAGAATATTTTCTGGAGAACAGGAAACTTTTTTACTGTTTCCTCTTCTGTTTTTGATCTTGATACCTATGCCCTGTACTATACATCTTCTCCTGCTGATGAATACAGCAGGGTTTCCGGTCATATTCCTCCCAAAGGCGCAGAGAAAACATTTATAGAAATGTCCAGATATATTGATCTTCCTACTTATCATAAAATTGAAAGAGGGCATCCTTTCTACGAAGAAATGTTAACGGAGATACATTCTCAGGTAGAAGAGTATCATAAAGAAAGTGCTGGAGAGGAAAGACGGCTTAAGGCTTTAGAAATAGGTGCCGGTACGGGTCTTTGTAGCCTGGAATTAGTTAAACATGAATTTCTGGAATTAGACTGTCTTGAACTGGATAACGAATGTTGTAAAATTCTTAATGAGCATCCAGAGTCTTCAGACTTTAATGTGATTAATGGTGATGCCATTACATACTGCAAACCACATGAGTATGATTTACTGGTTTCAACATTTGCGCATGATCATATTCATTATGACGAAAGGTTTGCTTTTGCGAAGAACCTATTTCACAACATGAAAAAAGGCGGTCGATATATTATAGGCATGGAAATCTTGCCTTATTTTTCAACTGAGAATGATAGAAAGAAGGCACTCTTCAAGTATCACAATTATATTATCGAAATGTCCTTACAGGATGACAGGGTGCAACTTTCAGAGTTAGAAAACAATGCATTGAAATCCGGACTTGATATGGTTGGTGATTTTAAACGCCACGAGGCTATGTTTGAAGAGGAATTAACGTCTGCGGGTTTCAAGATGATTGCCAGGAAGAAGATGGGGCCACTGGACAGGGATGATGTTGGAGGGGTTTATGTTTACGCCTTTGAGGCTTGAATCAAGAATGTGTGGAATGGTCGTTCTAAAAGATGGCAACTGCGAAAAGCATAAACGAATTTTATTCTAACCTGCTCAATATTATTGAGAGTTCCAGGGCTGTTGTATACCGACATTTCAACGAAGAGTATACATACCAAGAGTTATACTCTCTAATGTTAAAGATCAACACCATACTGTCAGAATACAGGAACGGCCAGATCGTCTTGTATGCATCTAAAAACTTTTCTACATATGCGGCCATTTTCAGTATAACTCTTTCGAACAACATATGGATTCCACTTTCACCTGAAAACCCAGATGCCCGAAACCTTGAGATACTAAAGCAAACCAACCCTGCGCTTGCCATTTGCGAAGGAAAACTTCCAGATGCGGTTTCTTCATATTTAGAAGATAATAATGTAGACATTATATCGTTGGAAGAAATCTCTTTCAGGAATGGTGAAAAGGAGTTTGAGACAGGCGTCTTCAAAGAAGACGATATTGCGTATATTATGTTTACTTCAGGCTCTACCGGTATACCAAAGGGTGTACCCATGACTCACGAAAACTATATTAACTTCGTTAGTAACGTTCTGGAAATCCTTCCTTTTGGTGAAAACGAAGTGTTTTCTGATTTCCATGACTTTGCTTTTGATATTTCCATCTTTTACCTGTTCACCTGTCTTTTCGTTCAAGGGGCTTTTTCTCCAATCAAAGAGGAAAGAGACAAGATAATACCTATAAGCCATATTCTTGAAAATAAAGTAACGGTATGGTCATCTGTCCCTTCAGTGATAAACAGAATTAAAACATTCAAGCCAAACGAGAAAATCAATACATCAATAAAGATAATGTTCCTGTGCGGAGAACCGTTGAAGTTAGACGTTTTGAATTATTGCCTCAAGAACATGGGCATAAAAGATGTATATAATTTTTATGGCCTTACAGAGACCGGAGTAGAAAATTTTTATCACAAATGTTGTATTGACGACTCAGATAAATATGTAAATTTAGGCGTAGCACCTATCGGCAAACCACTTCCTGGTAATTATGTGAAAATTACAAGTGAAAAGGAGCTTTATATTGGCGGTTGTCAGGTAACTCCGGGTTATTTGGGCAATAGGTCTCCTGAAAAGTTTGAGACAGTAAGCAACATCAAGTGGTGCAAGACAGGTGACATTGTGGAAAAACATGGCGATGTGTATGTTTGCAAGGGAAGGGTTGATTCCCAGGTGAAGCTGAGCGGTTATCGTGTTGAGCTTATGGATATAGAGGCACATTTGCTTCAACAGGAACATGTTGAAGAAGCTGTTTGCTTTGTATATGAAAGTAAAGGAGGAAAATTGCTTGTAGCAGCATTAAAAGCAAAACAAGAAACCGATATTGATTCATTACGTAATAAATTAAGGGAAAGGTTGCCTCTATATATGATTCCAAAGAACATTTTTTATTTGGAGCAACTACCATTAAATAAAAATGGAAAGATAGATAGAAAGCAAGTTAGTTTAATATGCAAAGAAAGGTACAAATAATCATCATTCAAGATTTGTCCTAGAGGGCGATATGGCTGAAAAGATTGAAAGTTCTATTAAAAGAGATTTTAGGATAGCATTTATTCAAGAAGAAATGATTACACAGCAGGGAATAATGGCACTTTCGGCCGTATTAAAAGAAAATGGATTCTTAACGGAAGTTTTTGTAATTCAGGGTGAGAAGGACTCTATAGTGGATAGTATCCTTAATTACATTCCGGATATAGTTGCTTGTTCTGTGATGACACCTGGATTTGGAATTGCCATGGAGATAGTGAATAAACTTAAAGCAATAAATCAGAAATTGTTTGTAATTATAGGAGGTCCTCATCCAACATTTTATAATGATATTATTTATAAAGAAGATAATATCGATGCCATATGCTTGGGGGAAGGAGAGCACGCATTATTAGAGTTATGCCTTTCTCTTCAGAAAGGAGCAGTTAATACAAAAATAAAGAATTTATGGATTAAACAAAACGGGAATATCGTAAAAAATAATTTAGGAGATTTGGTCGTAGATCTTGATTCATTACCAATTCCTGATTATGATTTGTATTTCAGGAAGTATCCTGTATTAGCAGAAAGGGAGATAAAATTTATTATGGGAAGGGGCTGCCCATTTAATTGTTCTTATTGTTTCAATAAGGATATGAAAAAACTGTATGGAGGCGATTGGGTCAGGTTCAAAAGTAATAAAAAAATGATTAAAGATATTAAGGAAATAAGCAGCGAATATCCTGCACGATGGATATCTTTTCATGATGACACCTTCAATGTTGGTAAAAAAAGGTTAAAAGCGTTTTTAGAATTATATAAAAAGGAAATTGGCAAGCCATTTCTTTGTAGAATTAGAATTGACTTGACAGATGAAGAACAGATTGAATTATTAAAACAGGCGGGAGTTGATAAAATAGTCGTAGGTATTGAACATGGTGATGAAGTCTTTAGGAAAAAGATGCTTAATAGGGATATGAGTAATAAACAAATTGTTAAATTTGGTAAATGGGTAAGATCAAGGAATATTAGATTGCAAACGAACAATATAATTGGATTTCCTGAAGAGACAATAGATCTTGCATTCTCAACTGTGGAAATAAATCAGAAGATAAAGCCTGAACTGGCATCGGCGTTTCTTCTAAATCCATATCCAGGAACGGATATATACAAGTATGCTTTAGAAACAGGGAATCTAATCGATGATTTTAACATTGATAAGTTAACCGGCCACTATTGTTGGTCTGAAAGTGTTCGTGAGATAAAAAGCTCAATTAAGAATAAGAATATCAATCAACTAATTAATCTCAGATGTTTCTTTATGCTGTTAGTGCAATACCCATGGTTAAAGCCGATTGTGAAGATACTTATTCTATTCCCTAATAATAGAATATATGAGTTTATCTGGCAAATTACCGGGGTGTTTAAAGTTTCTTGGAAATACAGTCCAAGAGAAGAGAGAAGAAAACTATTGAGTAGGATGTTAAAAACCTTGATACGCAGACCATAGTGTGGAAAGCTTGAAATTAAGGTCTATTTGCTTCATAACATTATCAAGAGAACAAATATAATGATAACGCACTGTTCTAGTCTAGACCCTTATTTAAATAAGTTAGCGAGAGAAAGTTTTGTAAATGTTTAGGAATTTCTACGGAGAATTAAGATGAAGTATTTGCTTGTTCTGGGAACTCAACGTTCGGGAAAAACACTAGTATCAAGGGCTCTTAATATGCATCCAAATATAATTGTGCAAATGGAGCCTTATTTCCATTTTTTTAAAAGTTGCAGAAATATTTTCTTTCGAGATGTACTTAAGAAAACCGATTTTGATCCCGACTATCCAATGGACAGTGGATTCTGTAAATCGTATGAAGAAAAATATTTACTACAAGAATCTTTTACTGGTATTAGTTTTAACGAATTGGATATAGATGAGTTAATAAGAATGACCATCAAACAGCAAGAATCTGCCAAAGGCCAAAGAGCACCGGGAATAATTCCTTTGCTTGATAGGCTGGAAGCAGGGACAGCTCCTTATGTTTTTAAACAACTCATGGGTATTCTACATGAGGCCTATTTCAAGGAAGGAGTACAACTGGTAGGGTTAAGTGAAGGATGGTGTGACGAGTTTATGCAGTCTCTTTTGAATATTGAAGGTGTTGATGTTAAATGTGTACATTGCCTACGAGACCCAAGAGCCATTGTTGCTTCAAGAAATGTAGGAGGCAGAATTCATGTAGGGAAATATCCTCTCTTGTTTATCATCCGGCATTGGCGTAAATCAATTGCATATTCATTACTCCATGAAGAACATCCGGAATATATGGCGGTTCAATATGAGAATTTAGTAATGAAACCGGAATTGTGGTTTCAAGAAATATGTAATTTTCTGGAGGTTCCTTTTTCTCAGAAATTACTGGACCCCTCAACTTTCGTAAATGGAGATGGAAGTCTTTGGAAGCAGAATAGTGCGTTTAATGTATCAGATCATGGCGGTTTTAGCCAAAGTTCAATTGATCGATGGAAGGATGTTCTGTCAAAAGAAGAAATTGGAGTTGTTGAATATTTATGTAAAGCTGAAATGGAATATTTAAACCTCAAGCGTTATAACCCTGAATTTTCGCTCAAAGACTTATTATGTTTCAGGGAGAAAGAAGATGAGATAATAGATTGGTTGAAGGAATACAATTGGACATTTAATGAAAAGGAATTAACTTTGGAGATTGTGAGAATGTTTCTCACAGAGAAGAATCAGATTCTTGATGTAAAAGACTTGGTAGATTACTTTACTATCGATAAAAGGGTATTTGATAAACTGGCAAAGAATTAAGGAAAATATTAGTTGATTAAATTTGTTAAAGTTAATTCGTTTCAAAAAAAGTATGATTCCGTATATCGTAATTTTAAGTTTTCCTGGAACCAGGGAAACTATTTTGAATATCTGATAAACAGAGTTGAGTGGTACTTGTATCCAAACCTCAGAAAGGTGTCAAAGTTTCCACTCCATCTTGATATAGAAACTACCGCTAGGTGCAATATGCACTGTCCAATGTGTCCTCGTCGTTACGTCTCAAAAGATAGATCTGAAATATATGGCGCATATGACCATATGGATATGGATCTATATAAGAGATTGATTGATGAGTGCGCTGAAAATAATGTTTTTTCAATTCGATTGAGCTGGAGAGGAGAGGTTTTGGTAAACCCCAGGCTTCCTGAGTATATTTATTATGCAAAAGTTGTTCGTAAAATTCCCAATGTATCATTTCTGACCAATGGAAGTTTGTTAAGAGGGAAACTTGCTGAGAAAATAATAGATTACGGACTTGACTATATTTCGGTCTCTGTTGATGGATTGAAGGATATATATGATCAGGTGAGGGCGCCTCTAAAGTTTGAAGGGATATACGAGAATTTAGAAAACTTTATTAAAATGAGAGAAAAGAAAAATGCAAAGAAGCCTGTTATCCGTATCACTACATTATGGCCTGCCATTGCAAAAGTCCCTGAGAGGTTTTACGAGAAGATGAGTAAGGTTTCTGATAAGATAGTTGTTAATCCCTTAAAGGACTATAATATTATAACTCAGGATAAGAAAGATTTTATTATGTGCCAGTTTTTATGGGAAAGGCTCTTTGTTGGCTTTGATGGATTAGTTCAACCTTGTAGTAACGAAAAAGAGGGCTTTTCGATTGGTGATTGCAACAAGGATTCTATTAGAGATATCTGGCATAGCGATAAAATGAAGGAGATAAGAGCGTTGCATGAAGCCGGAAAAAGACTGGAAATGTATCCATGTAATGTGTGTAGTTATGGTGTTGATTATGAAAAAAGGTGGAAGAATCGTGACTGGACTAAATGGGACCCAATGGAATTAATGCCCTGAAATTAATAGGGAGAAAACAGTTCTTTTTGGATTTGCTGATTATAAAGAATCAATTCATCCGTGAAGAACTATAGTGATTTTAACTACTCAACATTGGAAGGAATATAGATTGGAAAATGCTCATTAAGGAGATTGTATAAAATGCTGGATTTTTTGTTGAAAAATCTTGTGTTTGATTCGGTGGTAAAGTTGCCTTTTCGAGAAGTTTTTGTTCAGGGCATTAAGATATTTGCAAGAAAAAGAGTCTTTGTTCAGTTGTGGGTTAAATATGTTTCAAGCAAATTGATTTCCCTTGATGAAAAGAGTGAGAGAAAGAATTGTATCAAAATACTGGTATTGAATCATCATCGGTATGGGCCGGATTTAGATGTTTTAAAAGTTCATCCGGAAGTTCATTTGATTGCTCTTCCTTTTCAATACCAGGCATTTATTAATAGTTTTTCTTTAAATAGAACAGTGAAGGAAGGTTCTAATAGAATCTTTGAAAAAGGTGACTTTGATACAAAACCGAGCAGCTATCTTTATCAGTTTCTACCAGCTTTCGTTAAAAAAAATAGAATTAAATGTATTATTTCCTGTGCATTTCACTATAAAGCTGATCGAAGTTGGCAGGATGCAAGCCGTCGATCTCATGTGCCTTTTATTACTTTACAAAAGGAGATGAATATTGACGAAGCTAACGTAGTATCTGCTACAAAAATGTTTCGAAAATTTCAGTCTTTTCAGGGGACTAAAATATTTGTAAATACTCATAATGGTAAGAAGGTTCTTGTTAAAGCAGGTGTTTGTAATGCTAAAGATATTATAGTGACTGGACATTTGAAAATAGATTCACTATATTTAAAGGTGAAAGAAAGAAGTGAACGTAAAACAAAAAAACAAGTTGTTTTCTTTTCTTTTCTTCCGTCTACGGTTGCGGGATGGGTTTCTGCTCAAAAGGTAGAGGGGTCTTATGAACGATATAGTAGATATAAGGGATTCAGGGAATTGTTTGAACAGGTTCATGGTGCTATGGCCGAAATAGCGGTTAAGAATCCTGATATTGTAGTTGTTATAAAATGTAAATGGTTAGGAAAAATGGAGGAAATGGTTAGTGATGCAATACTAACAGAATCTCGCTTGAATGTTAACGGCATCCATAATTTAATAATAACTGATGAGCCTGCTTACAAATATATTGAAGAGTCAATGGTGGTAATAAGTTTTAGTTCAACAACAACAATAGAATCAAGGTTGTTCGGAAGGCCTGTTATTATCCCTTTCTTCGCTGAGGCCGCCGGAAAGTATAGGCGTTATGTTTATTTCAAAAAATACTTTGATGAATTTATATTAGCTACATCCAAGAAGGATTTAAAAGCAAAAGTTTTGCAATATATTGAGAATGAAATAAAAGCCCCCCCATTGTCTGATGAGATGATTAAAGAATATATCACATATTTTGATGGAAAAATAGTAGATAGAGTTGTTGAAGAGATAAAAAAGACCTTATAGTCTTTTGCCCTTTTTGAAAATTCTTTTATGACTTATGAAGAAGGTTCAAAAAGAAAACTTATATTTCATTAATGGTATAAAGACACTCCATTTATTCTTTACTTTAGTACATAAATCTAATAATATTCGTATAGTTTTGAACACTATTAGCTGAGTTTTAACAGTGTGACATTTTTTGCTACAGTATTTACCCTACTGCCCTTTTTTCGGTTGCTCTATTGGTTACTCGTATACACCAATGAGTATCACTTTCAGGCCCACCTGAAGGGAGAAGAGACCTGTCAAGATGTAGAAAATGTAGTTTTGATAGGCATTTTTGCCTTTTAAAAAATCTATCATCTTATAACTTTAGATGAAGGCTCAAGTACAGAAACATAAATAACGGTACTCATGAGAAAGTTTCTATTAGGATTTTTTGCTGCAATCTTTTTGCCCATAATATTATTATTACCTCTTTTCCTATTCGTTCCAAAACTACATTTTATACATGGCGTATATTCTACCATACCGACATTAATAAGCAGGTATTATTTGATTGAGTCCGCTAGAAGTGGTCTTTTTGATGATGCAGTAACAATTTTAAATAGACAGGGGGATCTTGCGGAATTATTAGGAAATAATAAATTTATGCAGATCGATTTAACCAACAACACATACTATATTATGAAACGGGCAAAGCTGCATGAACAGTATGCAGTTATGCTGCCCTGGTTGGAAAGATTAGTGAAGTTGGCGCCTAATAATTATTTGGCAAAATTAATGTACGCGGAAGCGCAAGCTGAAGTGGACTATGTGAATGCGCATGAGATAATAAGAGAAGTTAGGGATATTGCTCCGGCGCATGACCGAATGTACCGATTAGTTGTAGAAAATTCGATACGTAATGGAGATAATCAAACCCTTAAGGAGTGGTACGAAAAATATTTCACTGCTCAATTAGCAGGCTTTGAACCAGTGACATTTCCACCTGCTACTTTTTTTGGGCAGGATGTTGGTACTTTCTTATTAGAAATTGTAAACCCAAAAGGAGATACTATTTTAATATCTCATCCGGGTTTCCAATTAAACGAGATGCGCCAATACGAATTTAATGTTCCGAGAGCAAAAGAGCAACAGGTTTTAAAACTACATTTCATTACTTTACCTGGAGTAAAAATCATCATAGATAAAATCGTCTTTTTAAATTCTGAAGGAGAAACAATCTATGATTCCCGAGATATTAACATAGTTTTAAAGGATGGATTTATGCTTAGTAGTAATGAAGCGCTGGTTACTTCATATAAAGGAGATGTTCTGACCTTAATACCTGCTGATAATAAAAAATTTCCTTCCAGTGATGTAATAGTATTTAGTATGGAATTTAGCAGATTGCCTTTTTCTAATAATAAACCTTCTATGTGAAGATGTATGAAAAGATTTTTCCGACGACCACTATTAAGTATTTCATTATTTATAATTTGTGTGATAGTCATATTTCCAATATTTAACACAACTAAGTTATATATTAGTATTGCAACAAAAGGTCTTATAAGTCTGCCGCAACCTCCTGCAAAATATTTATTTGATTCAATTATTTATGTATTGTCTGACTTCTACCTGGGAATATTTGGTAATGACACGATTGGTTTGCCACAAATAAGGCTTTACATTTCAGAGAGATCTCAAAAAAGCTTGCTCTCTGACGTTCCAGGGTCACTCAAACATTGGCAAAATGCCCTTTTCTTGTATCCTGATGGAAAGTATAAGAAAGTAAAAGTACGGCATAGGGGTGATGCAAATACACGTAACTATTTATTGAGAAAGAAGTCATGGCGTATAAAGACAAGAAAAAAAAATATGATTAATGGCTATAGGGTTTATAACTACATGTTTTCTTCATCCGAGCCTATGATCCGTCATGCTGCATCTGCAAAAATGGCCCATGAGATGGGTGTACTGACCCCTGAGTTCAGACTTGTAGAGTTATTTATCAACGATAAAAGTCAAGGAATGTATTTCGAGAGTGAGCATTTGGACGAATCATTTTTACGTTCTAATAATATAATGCCTGTCAACTTTTATAAAGGAGATGTTGATTTAACCAGTTATGATGGTTTAGTGGCCGGTCTCTATGAGTCTACCAAAGGATGGTCTAAATTATCATATAATAATAGGTACCCAGAAAATGACATGAGTGACGTTTTAGAATTTACTCGCATGGTTAATAAGGCTGGCAGTTCAGAAGCAGATTTGTTGGAACTGAAGCAGAAGGCCCCATTTGAAGCCTGGGCTATGTTCTCCGCATATCAGATTCTTTCTCAAAACTGGCACACTACCAATAAGCATAATACAAGGATAATTATAGATGACCAAAAAGGTATTGTACTGCCGGTTGCATGGGATCCTGCGTTTTTTACTATTTCCCTGGGGTCTGAGGCAATAGAGAATGATTTTATATTAAACAGGCCATCTCATCCACTGTTTAGTCTATATAAACGGCATAGCGAGTTTATACTTAAAGAGCAGGAGGTCCTTTACAATATGGTAGTTGAAGGTGATTTGCTGAAAAAGATGAGATCCTATTTAAATGAAACAAGAGAACCGTTTCGAATTTCTTTACGCCGTGACTATGGAAGGCTTGCCTCTTTACCTTTCGCACGTACTGTAAAATTAGCAGTAAATCCGGAGGATACAATAAAATTGTACGAAAGACTGGAAACTTATCTCTTAATGATGGAACATTGGCTTAAATCCACACTTAAAGCATTACCTAAATCAACCTGGGTTTTGTCAGAAAATGGCATACAATTGTTTTTAGATGGTTACACCCCGCTTGGTGATATTAAAATTGTTCTTTCTCCTACGAGCCCAATTCCTGAAAAGCTGGTTATGGATACCAATAATAATAAAACCATAGATCCGGAGGATAGAGAGGTCCCATTTGATGTTCATGATAAAACACTTTGTTTAAGACCGGTATGGCTTGCTAATAGAATGATAGATACATGGAATAATTGGTACTTAAATGACGACGGTCGTGGAGAGATTACTAAAAAGGTGAATAGGGAAATAAAAATTGTCTCTACTCGTTTTGATCTAATCGCAGACAAAAAAATTATTGCTGAATCAGTAAGCGGAGCAAATGCTTTGACAGGAAAACGATTTATGATACCAATGCGTAATAGCGAGGGAATTATACCTTTTAGGTGGAATTATCCCGTTTATGACAATATAATTCAAGAAACGAGCGTATGGAGTGGAATTGTAGAGATTGATCAAACGAAAATATTTAATAAACCAATACGCATTAAAGCTGGGACTAAAATTAGACTAAAGCAGGGTGTTAGTATTATTTTTAGAGATTCCATAGTTGTAGAGGGCACTTCGGAATTTCCTGTTATTGTACAACAAGCAGACGACAAACCATGGGGTGTTTTTGCACTGCAAGGTATGAGTACCGCCGGCTCAGTACTGAAAAATATGATTATAGAGGGAGGTAGCGGAGATAAGGTAGACGGTATAAATTACCTTGGTATGTTATCAATCCACGATACTAAGGATATAGAGATAATCGGTCTTGTCGCACGGAATAATTATTTATATGATGATATGGTGCATATTGTCTATAGTCAAAATGTCATATTAAAGGATATTGAGTTGAAAAATGCTTTTTCAGATGCTATTGATGTGGATATTTCCGATGTAAACATACTTGGAGGAATGATAGAGGAATCTAAAAACGATGGTTTGGATTGCATGACATCCAATGTATTGGTAAAGCATTTAAAATTGGTGCAATGCCAGGATAAAGGTATTTCTATTGGTGAGGCATCCGATGTAATAGTCCAGGATACCAAGATAGCAAGCAGTGGAATAGGCATAGAAATAAAGGATGGTTCCATTGCCAAAGTTTCACACACCAATTTTGTTGACAATAGAGTACAAGTTAATGCGTATAAGAAAAACTGGCGTTACGGAAATGGAGGACAGGCTAATATCAGCAAATCGATATTTACTGGACAAAATAATGAAATTAAAGCTGACAAGGATTCAAAAATTAGTATTAAAAACTCTTCATTGTTTGGGCCTTTTGATTTTGAGGAGAGGGTTTTGTTAAGCAAGGATTTGTTGTTTTCTGATTACGTCGAATTTAACTCAAAAACACATTCAACAAATAAGCTTCATGGGGTCCGTGATAATTAATAAAGAAAAAGAAAGAAATCTTCAGGAATATTTTCGGTACGAGTTTAAATATTTACTATCAAGGAATATAATGCAGGAAATTGAAGCAGAGGTTCAAAATTTTATGCGCTATGATGGCCATGTTGACCCTGTCTTAGACAATCAATATCTTGTTCGTTCTCTCTATTTTGAAACTCCTAGTGCGGAAAATTTTCATGAGAAGATTGATGGGATTAAAACAAGAAGGAAATATCGTCTTCGAACTTATTCCAGAGTGCACAACTCTGATACTCCTATTTTCTTAGAGGTAAAAGGACGACACAATGAGCGAACTTACAAACAGCGTGTGGAGCTTGATATCTCAGATTTAGATATAATTTATAATATGGAAAATATAACCGACCTTATTGATATTTATTCAGGGATTTCATTAATTGAATCATTCGTTTTTGATGTTTATCGCTGCAGACTTTCTCCTGCGGTTTTAATAGATTACAATAGAAGACCCTATGTAAGTGATTATGATATGTATTTTCGAGTTACTTTTGATCAGAAAGTAGATGCCGTTTCGTCAGTTGCACTTTTTCCATCGGATATTAATTCAAAATTTAGGTCATGTGTGGCTGGGTATTCAATTTTAGAAGTTAAATTTAATCGGAGGATACCCGCATGGTTTCATAGAATTATCCAAGCCCATGAAATGCGCCGTCGGTCGATATCCAAGTTTGTACTTGGAATGACTACATGTGATCTCGCGGAGGATTTGTCATGAATCAAGTATTAGATTTAGATATTGGTAATGCTTTTGTTTATGGACCGATTAATATTGTTCTGAATATTTCTATTGCCTGTATTCTCGGTCTAATAATTAGTGCCGTGTATAAGGGAACACACAAGGGGTTAAGCTATTCACAATCCTTTATGTTAACCGTTGTTTTAGTAACTGTTATTGTGGCGATGGTTATGATGGTTATTGGCAATAACCTGGCTCGTGCTTTTGCTTTGGTAGGAGCACTATCAATCATCAGGTTTCGTACAGTAGTTAAAGACACAAAGGATACTGCATACGTATTTTTTGCTCTGGCAGGGGGTATGGCTGCAGGAACCGGCAGCTACTTTCTTGCCTTTGCCGGCGTCGCAATTATTTCCGGTTTTGCGTACGTTCTACATCTCACTAATTACGGTTCCCTTTATAAAAGTGAGTTCATTTTAAAGTTTAGAGCAGATCCCAACTCTGTTGATTTATATGAAGCGGTTATTCACAAGTATTCAAAAGTCTCACATCTGCTTCATGTAGAACCTTCAGGTGATTTGCACAAAACCAATTTACTGACGTTTGACATTATTTTAAGAAAAGATACAGAGCCCAACGCTTTTACTAGAGACATTGATTCTATTAATGGTATCAGTGAAGTTAAATTGATAGCTTCTAAGTACGATGTTGATTATTAGAATCTGCAGTGTGACGAATGACCGCAAATGCTGTTTTTAACCTTTAAACTACAGGTTATACAGATTGCACTGATTATGTGTTTTTTTTGATATTTGTCTGTATGCAAATCCCTCTAATTACTTCCCTGATTCATTACTTTAAAGTCGTTTATAGTTACGCTGGGAGAAAGCTTTATATCTTACTACTGCTTTATTTCTTAAGTGGCTTGTCTGAGAGTATTGGGCTTTCGGTGTTACTACCTATTCTTAATGTTGACAAAGCTGCGAGTGATCAGGACCAATATACAAAGACTATTTATAATTTTCTCGAATCAATAGGTATAAATGTCTCTCTGTTTTCATTAATAATACTTCTTTTGATTGCTTTTTTGTTCAAAGGACTTTTCGTTTTTCTTCAGAAATCTTTTGCCGCATATATAACGCATAACCTTATTAAAGATATAAGGATTCATTTTTGTGATAAATATAAGAAAATGAAATATAGTTATTACACCAACACAAGTATTGGCTATCTGAATAATATAATTACAACAGAGATTACAAGGGCTGTTGGTGCATTGAACAGGTACACTGCTGTAATTGGAAGCTTGATATTTATACTTATATATATAACTTTTGCTGCTACTATTAACTATAGGATAACCTTTGTGGTGCTTTTCTTTAGTTTATTACTGTTTACACTAATGAGAAATCTTACTAAATTATCAAGAAAGATATCACTACTTGTGTCAGAGACAAATGGTCAGATCCAATCACTACTTATTCAGACAATTTATAATTTTAAATATATTAAAGCGACAGATAGTTTTACTCATATATATAAACGGCTTTTTGGAATAATTAATAAAAATTACATTTATGTGTTTAAAAGTAATCTGTTGACCTTTATTCCTTCTTCAATAATAGAACCTATATCAGTTTTTTTTATATCCGGGCTTGTACTTTATTATGTGGGATTTCAGGGAAAATCGATGGCAGAGATTTTTGTGCTTGTGATTTTCTTTTATAAGTCATTTACCTATATTTTTCACTTTCAGTATGACTGGCAGAGATTTAATGCAAGTTTGGGGGGGTTAGAGGTTGTCATGAAAGCGGATAGAGTACTTGATAAGAATATAGAAATATATGGAACTAATGTAATTACAAATTATGACAGAAGTATAGAGTTAAAAGATGTAAATTACAGATATGACTCAAGACAGGTTCTTTTTAATATAAATATTGTCATACCAAAGAAAAAATCCATCGGTATTGTTGGTGAATCAGGAGCAGGGAAAACTACACTGTTTGATGTTATTACGGGTTTGTTAATACCACAGTCCGGGAAAATCTGTATTGATGGTATAGATTATTCTGGATTAGAACTTTCAAGTCTAAGGAATATCATCGGCTATGTAACTCAGGAGCCGGTTATATTTAATGATACGATCGCAAACAATATAACTTTCTGGGAATGTGATAGTCAGGAAGATGTCTGCAAAAAAAAGATTGAAGATGCTGCTATGTTGGCAAATTGTGATAGATTCATCAATGAGGCCGAAATGGGATATGAGACAATAATAGGAGATAAGGGAATTAAGCTGTCCGGAGGTCAACGTCAACGGATTGCTATTGCAAGAGAATTATTTAAAGAACCGGAAATAATGATTTTTGATGAGGCAACCTCCGCACTTGATACTGAATCGGAGCATCTCATTCAGAAGAGCATCAATTTATTGAAGGGCGAGCGTACTATTGTGATAATTGCCCACAGACTTTCGACTGTAAGAAATTGTGATTATATTTATGTTCTAAATGATGGGAGGATAGTAGAGGAAGGCAGTTTTGATGAATTGTACGGGGATGGAAATTCCCGTTTTTTCAGCATGTGCCAGAAACAAAATCTGTAAGGCTGAATAGAGACAAATTCATGAATTTTGAAAATATTTTTAGTGAAATAGAGAGAGAAAATAAAGAAGCTGTACATGAAAAAATTAAATAGTGTATGCTATGAGTACATATCCAGCAAAATATAGATATCACGGAAAAGTAGTTGAAGACTATAACATTTCTCGGCAATCTAGTGATAAATGGCAACGAGAGGTAGAGATAATTAAAAACCTGTTAGATGGCTTTCAGATTAATAGTAGTATTCTAGATGTCCCCGTAGGAACAGGAAGGTTTCTAGAGTACTACCGTAATAGAGGTAGTTTTATAATTGGAATAGATATGTCTGTAGATATGCTGATGAAAACAAGAAAATCTTTTAAAGGGGATAATAATTCTATAATTTATCTAATACGGGGAGAATCTGAGAATTTACCAATACCAGATTCTTCTGTTGATTATGTGATATGCATGCGTTTGTTGAATTGGGTGCCTATGGACATTCTTAAACTTATTGTGAAAGAATTCGCAAGGGTAGTTAGAAGAAGGGTTGTCATAGAGATAAGGGTTAGCCGGCAAAAGAGTGTGAAAGATTTTTGGGTAAGATGGATAATTGACATTGTAAAAATGCGTCCCTGGGCGACTTCACTTTTTCACAAAATCAAGCACTATAAAATTGCCAGTAACCATAATATTAATTTGAATAATGCTGGGTCCTCAATTCACTCTGTTGTTGACACGGGCTATAATCTTCACCGAGAGACAGATGTTTCTGCTCTTTTCAATGAAATTGGCCTGGTTCAAATCAATCAATATCTTGTGGACATGAAAGTGTCATTTAGCAAAAGAGAGTTGCGTCCTTTCTATGTATACGTTCTTGAACCTATGACCAACATAAATTGAAGAGTCATTGTGGTAAAAAGGAGTCATAGAATAATTGAAATTGCAGGATTGCCTGGGACTGGTAAGACTACAGTATGTAAAATACTATCATTAAGACATGGTTCAAAATCACAATCAATTGCATCACTGTGCGTAGATTTCCTTAAAAAGTATTATGTTAACTTATTGTTGCTTCCCTTCACTGTAATTTATTTTCGGAAAGTATTACGAGTTGTGTATTACTCGGATGTTAATCGCACTCTAAATTTGTATCCTTTATGGGTGGTGGATTTATTAGTAAAGGCGGTTGGGCTTCGTAAGTTTGAGATGGGGAATAAAGTTTCTCAAGAAATTCTTCAAAAGTTGAATAGTTTTCTGTTTAGAAATTTAACTGCGAGCATTGAGTCGGTTTTACGTAATAAATCTGTTGTTATAGATGAAGGTTTTATACAAACTGGCTTGGGGATCTGGATGAGGACCCCTGCTGAGTGGAACCAACAAATCTGGGAAACATACAAGTCATATTTTTCTTCGAGTTCTTGGAGTGTAATTGTTTTTTGTGGTGTTGGTGAATCTCTCAGACGATCTGAAGAGAGAGGCCTTAGGCCGGTTTTAATATCATTGAAAAATTCAAATCAAAGCTCAGATTGGCTAAATGAAAAATACGTCGAAATGACAGAGATGTTGAGAGTGGTAAGTGCTGAAGGAAGGGCATCATCTGTTATTGTTGAAGACAATGCCTCACCAAATACGGTAGCTGTAACTCTGATAAGAGAGTTACAGTCATTGATTAATGGCCAAAAAATAATATGGTGGACAAAATCATAATACCCTGACAATAGACATCGTATCCTGTCTTCCTCTCGTCCCTCGATCCAGAAACTGCAAGCTGATAGTTATGAACTAATATTCTCAAATCATTCAATTCTTATTCCGTAACCTCTGTACTTTGAGCTTTTGAACCTGTAAACGGTTACAAAATATGTGTGGAATCATAGCTATAGTAAGTTTCAAGAATCATAAGAGTAATCTGTCTAGGCTTGGTGAGATGGCAGGGATGATCAAACACCGTGGGCCAGATGGTGAAGGCTACGCGATATTTGACTTACAAACTGATAATTATAATGTTTTCTATGGAGATGATACGCCGCAAATTGTTATTAACTCTCAAATGAGATATTCACCAAAAGAGAAATATCAATATGCAGACGAACGATTCACAGTGGGTTTAGCCCACAGGAGACTGTCTATAATAGATCTAACAGCTTCAGGTCATCAGCCGATGTCTGATGAGTCGGGTCGATACTGGATAACATACAATGGAGAAATATATAATTATGTAGAAATCCGCGAGGAACTAAAGAGCATGGGATATACCTTTTCCAGTACTTCAGACACGGAAGTTATTATTAAAGCATATATAGCATGGGGAGAGGCATGCCAAAAAAGGTTTAATGGAATGTGGGCTTTTGTACTTTGGGATAATAAAGAAAAGACTCTCTGGGTATCAAGGGATAGATTTGGAATAAAGCCATTGTATTATATGTTTAATGATGATTTTTTTATTGTGTGTTCTGAAATTAAAGCGATATTTCCAATATTGAAATTGCAACCTAATATGAAGGAGTTTTACGCATATCTACTGGATGGTCCGAGTGAATCACATCCGGAAACATTTTTTGAAAATGTTTATAGATTTCCAACCGGCAGCAGTGCTACTTATAGTGCGAAAGAAGAAAAGAGGAGTTTGTTCTTTAAGAACTACTGGGACCTGTTTCCTTTGGATTATGATAATAGTACTTTTTCAAGAAAGAGATTGAGAGAATACGCAGAGGAATATTACTTTCTTTTAGAGGATGCGGTTAGAAAAAGGTTAAGGGCTGATGTTAAGGTTGGGTGTGCATTGTCTGGTGGACTTGATAGTTCATCTATTACCTATATTGCTAACAAGTTGAGAGAGGAAACTGGAAGTAATGAGAAAATCGTTACTTTCTCAACTACTTATAATAAATTGAATGAAAAATATTGTGATGAATCAGACTACATTAATACGATTGTCGAATTTATTGGAGTAGAGTCTCATAGCTCTTTGCCAAAGCATGAAAAAATACTTGCAATGAACGATAAAGGTATATGGCATGGTGAAAGCTGTAACGAAAAATTAAATGTTTCACCATATAATACTTTTATGTTATCCAGAGATATTGGACTTAAGGTAACACTGGATGGTCAAGGAGCTGATGAGCAGCTTTGTGGATACGAGGATTTCTGGTATAGCTATTTCTTGAATACTTCAAAATGGAAGTATGAGTATTGGGTAAATATGTTATATAAGCCAATTAATTTGAGGACTGCTTTGTCTTTTGCATTTTTAAATAAAGAATATTTTAAAAAAAAGAGTTTTATTTCTATGCCGGAAGGCAAAAAGAAGCTAGTTAAGATATTGGATAGAGAGTACAGATTATCACGAAATAGACAAATGGAGGGGGATTATTTTGAAAATATAAGCTGCGCTACAAATTGGCGTATAAAAAATAGTGTACAAAGGCTACTGCGTATTATGGACTATAATTCAATGGCTTTCAGTGTTGAAACAAGACAGCCTTTCATGGATTACAGGTTAGTTGAATTTCTAAATAATTTGCCCTCTGTATACAAACTTCATAATGGTTGGTCTAAGTATATAGCAAGAATGGCATTTTCAGATAAGTTGCCTGATAAAATAGTTTGGAGAAAGGATAAACAGGGATGGCCTATGCCTTTAAAAGAATGGGTAAATGGAGATATTGGAACTATCATATCAAAAGAAATCCAGGGAAACACATTTTTAAATGAGAATCTTAATAGGCATAAAATTAAATTTGATGATTACGACTCTGTTCCTTTAAGGTTTCTTTTTAGACTGTATAATATTGCAAGGTTTAGCGATATATTTGATTTGCAATAAGGCAGAATGCTTATAAATAGGAACTATTTAAGTTTTTTTGCCTTTAGAAGATATAAATGAAGGTCTTATTAATATCATCTAAATATGCTCCAGAGTATGCAGGATCCGGATTACGTGCACACAAGACATATAAACGTCTATCAGAAAAATACAATATTAATTTTGAAGTCATATGTAATTCCATAGAATTTCGCCATAGCAAATATTATTCATTTGAAGGCATAAAGGTCACAAGAATATACAATTCACCACTAAGAATACTACCCGGAACAAGAAATAATAGATTATCATATTATTCTAAACAGATTACCAAATATTATACAGAGATTTATGAAACATTTAAAAAATTAAAAAGGAGGGAATATGATGTTATTCACACTTTTGGAAATTCACCTTCCGTCGCTGCTGCCGCATATCTATCATGCTGGCTGAGGAAACCGATGATCATTGAACTTTGTAATATTCCGATAGATGATCCTCATCCTTATTTGCCTGTAGCAAGTCGTTTTATGAAAGCAAATTTCAGTAATGGTAAGGTTTTTGTAGCAATATCCAAACAGTTAGAAAAAGTTTGCAATCAATTTGGGTATGCAAATAATGTGTGGTGCCGGCCAAATCCAATAAATAAATCTCTTTTTTACCTAAGAACTGATAAGGATAAATATGCTCTTAGAGAGAGACTTACTCCATTTAAACCGCACGATAAAGTTTTAACCTATGTAGCTAAATTTGTACCGAGGAAAAATCATATTTTTTTGATTGATGTAATTAGTAGACTTCCCTGTGACTATAAACTTGTTTTAGCAGGCCCTTTGGTTACAGAAGGTGAATATAAGGCAAGAGATATGAATTGTGCAAAGAAAATAAAAAATAAGATTATAGAATTGGAATTGGAAAAAAGAGTTCATATGCATATAGGGCAGGTTGAAATGTCAGAATACCTTGCAATGTCTGATTTATTTCTTTTTCCTTCATGGAATGAGGCTCTTGGAACGCCAATGCTTGAAAGTCTTGGATGTGGAGTTCCTGTTATAGCTAATAGAAATGAGAGTGCTTTTCGTCAATGGATTGTAGACAACAAAAACGGTTTTTTATGTGAATTGGAGCCTGATAAGTGGGTAGAAGCTATTAAGAAGACAGATGTTTTTGGTCAGGCGGAAAGAGAAAATATTGCAAGTGATATTTATCGCTATGCTTCTGAAGATATAATAGACAAATATTATTATAAAATTATTAAAGCTCTTACTTTTACTGGACATAATGGCGAGATAAATATTAATGAAGTACTGAAATGTTCAAGTAATGAATAGGACCCTGTGTAGATATGGCAGCAATATTTAATTATAAAGCATATATTAAGGTTATTTTAAATACGTTAGGTATAGAAGAACAGGCAAGAAATCTATATTATAAAATTAATCTTCAGAAGTATTTAATTAATAAAATAGAAGAACGGAAATTTAGTAGACAATATGCAGACAAAAATCGTTATGTCCTAAATATAGAAGGAAAAACAATTGAATATGCTACAGAAGATAGTTATTCAAAGCATTGGTTTTTTCCGAGATTAGATGGGAAAATACATGAAAAAAAAGCAACATTTTTATTAGTAGAATCTTTAAAGTCAGCGAAATGTTTTGTAGACATAGGTGCACACTTGGGATTTTATACATGTATTACATCTAAAATAATGCCTGATGGCGTTGTTTATAGCTTTGAAATGGACAATCAAGCATATGATTTATTGAACAGAAACGTAGAAGTTAATAATTGTAGGAATGTTGAGACATTCCAAGTCGCTGTGAGTGATACTGACGATGTGGTTTATTATACTAAAAACAAACATACTCCGAGTCCCGGGCTCAGACTATCAACATTAAATGAAGAAGAATCAAAATACATTAAAACACTATCAGTTAAATCTATAACATTAGATGGTTTCTTTGTTAACAAAAAAATAAAGCCTGATATTATAAAAGTTGATGTTGAAGGAGCTGAAATGAAGGCGTTGAGTGGAATGAAAAATATCCTAAATACATGTGATGTTAAATTATTTTTGGAGATTCATCCAAAGAAATTGGAAATATTTCAATCTTCAGCGTTAGAAGTTGTCTCAACTTTGCTAAGTTATGGGTTTAAAGTATATGAAATAGAAAATATGAGAGAGAATAATGATGGTATAACCTTGAATCCAATAAGTAGAGAGAAAAGTTTGATGGAAAACACTATGCTGTTTTCTTATAGGTGAATCTGGGTTCTTATACAACGGTTAAGATGTGCATGTGCGAAACAATTTTGTAGCTTTTCGACTTATGGTGTGTTCTTAAGATGGCAGAAGGTGTCTAATGCTTGATATTAAAGATGAAAAAAACATAATAATTAATATGAATTAGCCTGTTTATCTTGTTGTACATGTAAGCGGTACAGACCAACGAAGGGAATAAAAACAGTTACTTTGAAAATTGTCTTATTTGTACATGCGTTACCTGGTGGAGGAGCAGGCAGAGTAGTAACGCATATGGCCAATTATTGGGCTAATGCGGGGCATCATGTTACAATTATTACTCTTGAAAATTCTGATTATTCGTTTTATCCTCTCTCTGCTTCTGTAAAATGCCGTACTTTAAATCTTGTAGGCAGTTCTTCTTCATGGGTAGAAGGGTTGCTAAAGAATCTAAGGCGTGTTTACCTTATTCGCAGGGTTATTATTGAGTCCGCACCTGACTATCTGCTCAGCTTCATATTTTCCACCAATATACTTGTTCTGCTTGCCGCAAGATTCTTGGGTATTCCGGTGATTGTTTCAGAGAGAAACCATCCGGACTACAGTAAAGAGAATCGATTTGTATGGCACAGACTAAGGCGTATTTTATACCCCTTGGCAAATCATCTTGTAGTTCAGTCACAGGAGATTAGAGAGTGGTTTAAGGGCTACAACAGATCAATTCATATTATTGGGAATCCGGTAAGGGTCTCTCAGGAAGAAATTGAATCTGAACCTGAAACTCAATTACCTGAAGGAAGACATATTGTGGCTATGGGTCAGCTTATACGGCAAAAGGGCTTTAACCTATTGCTTGATGCCTTTGCAATGGTAAGCAATAAAAATCAGGAGTGGAATTTGATTATAGTTGGGACGGGTATAATGAAGGATGAATTGCTTCAACAGGTAAAGAAGCTGGGCTTGGAAAATTCAGTATTCTTCCCTGGTTGCGTAAGAAATCCGTATGCAATATTTGCCAGATGCGATATATTTGTTTTGTCCTCCCTTTATGAAGGATTTCCGAACGTCCTTTTAGAGGCAATGGCGTGTGGTCTGCCTCCTGTCAGCTTTGATTGTCCTTCAGGTCCTGGAGAGATTATACAACAGGGTTCTAATGGTTTTTTAGTGCCACCGGAAAACATAAAATCTATGAAAAATACACTTTGTGAATTAATGCAAGATGAGGAGCTGAGAGTTAATATCGGGAAAGAGGCGTCAAAGGTACGTGGAAGATATGCTCCTGATAAAATTATGAAACAATGGAATAAACTGATATACTGAATATATAAATATTTTAGTCAGTGAACGTCTGTGGCTAATAAATAACATGAGAATTCACATAATATAGCTTAACCGGCCTGGTTAAATAAAGTGATTAATAGCACTACCATTTTTAATAGATGTAATACTGATGTATTTCCAGATAGTTATCTAAATTTTAACCCTTATTAAGAATATAAAGGAAAAACCATGAACTCCCCTTTTACCTGCGAAACTATTTATAAAATATTAAATGATTATCCTTTATGCGTAATTGATGTCGGTGCAGCGGGTGGTATTGACCCACGATGAACATACTTTGGTAATTCAAAATGCCTTCGTTTTTTTGGTTTTGAACCTAATCCTGATAATTATGATAAATTAATTAACAATAGTATTACAAAATATTTTAAGTTAGCTATAGCTGATAGGCGTGGTTGTAAAGAATTTTATGCTCGTTCGACTGTAGGCTCCCTGAGCAGGAGATATGATCGAGAAGCTTTGCATGGAGAGAAGTATAAAAAAATAGAAGTTAATGTAGAGACTTTAGAATATCTAAGGGAAACAGGTGTTATCAATTCGTTGGACATTGTAAAAACTGATACTGAAGGTCATGATCTTCAAGCTCTCCAAGGTATTGGTCGTTACCTGTCTGAAGAAACTTTATGTACAGCATCAGAATTTTTATTTTATCGTAATACCAAGTTGAGTAATTTCAGCAAAATAGATGATCTGATGACAAGTAATGGATTTTTATTATTTGGATTGCAAACAAAGCTTGGTAGCTGTGGAGAACTCAAAGGTGGTGACGTAATGTACATACGTTCTGTTGCAAATTTGCTATCAGGCTCTGGTAGCAATGAAGTAAAGAAAATAAGATTGTTAAAACTAATTGCTATTTGTTGCTTTATTCGTAATCCGTTTTATGCATATATAATTGCTCGGGCTGGTGAAGAATATGGCTTGTTGGCAAAGGCAGAAATGTATGAATTGAATAAATTCATACATAAAAAAATATTTATCCTTCCATTACTACCTAAATTGTGGTTGGGTGAAAAAATGGTACATATTTTATTTATTATTACACAAATATTGTCAGGCCGTGTTTGGGGAAAGAATTCGATTCCGAAAATAAATAGATTTGTGCAATATGAACCACTTTTTGTAAGAAGGAAATTGATTCCAAATAAATTTATCAATTCATATGATAAAATTCTAGAAAAGAGATATAAAACATATAAGACGTTAAATCATATTTGGTATTAACATATCAAAATAAATCACAAGTATTCAATTCGCTAGTATTTCAATAAGATATAGCCAAGGCAGAACTATTCCCATTGAAGTATAGTACGGCTTATATCGTCGTCATGCAATTCTCTAGCGGTAGTGGAAGTCATCAAGCGGCGCAGGAACAATAGGTTGCCAATTGAGGATTTAGAAATAGTAGAATCAGTATTACGAGATTTAATGGCAGATAGAGAAAGAAGAGATAGGTTAGGGAGTGAAGCTAAAAAGGGTTGTGGAAGGTTTGAACTTAAAAATATTATGATTCAATGGGAAAAACTCTTGGTTAAATGAAATAATTGAAATTATAATCTGTGAAATTTTTGATAGTTAGTTAAATATAGCTTGGTTTTGTGAATATAACATTTGTATATCCCGATTTTGAGAGTCTTGGCGTAGAGTACTTGATGGCCGTCTGTTCCTCTGCCGGCCATAATGTTAATTTCGTTTATTATGAGGCTGAAGACACTTACATTGGCCGAAAAAATAAAAGCCTGTCCTTGAAATCAGTAGCTGAAGAAATTTGTAGTAAGAACCCCGATGTTGCTGCTTTTTCCTGTGTAACTGATAATTACCAATACCAGTTGAGCGTGGCAGAGGTTCTTAAGAAAACAAATAATGATATATATACGATTTTTGGAGGCGTTCATGTGACAGCGGTTCCGCAGAAAGTTCTACGAAAAGATGCTGTTGACTCGATTGCTATAGGAGAGGCTGAAATATCTCTTCCGGATTTTCTAGAAAAAAGTGAATCAAATTCTCAAATGATGCTTCCTGATCTTTCTGTAGAAGGTATAATTTTCAAAAAAGGTGGTTCACTTGTCGGTTCAGCTAGTGAGCGTTTTGTTCACAATCTCTCTCAACTTCCATTCCCTAGTAAAGGGCCGTTCTTGTCATCATTAAGAGGTCCACAGTATGAGTATAGAATAATGACGAGTAGGGGATGCCCATACCGATGTTCATACTGTTTTAATTCTTTTAATAAACAGTTGCAAACTGGAGTTAAACTCAGACGAAGAGCCATTCAGAACGTGATTGATGAATTGGTTTGGGCTAAAAAGAAGTTTGAAATAAGATATGTACTTTTTCTTGACGACTCTTTTACAACAGAAAAGGAGTGGATTAAGGAGTTCTGTAATATATATACAAAGAAAGTCTGTTTGCCTTTCGCCTGTATTGCCAATCCACATTATATAGATGAAAAAGTTTCCAGTGCATTAGGGAGCGCTGGTTGTATTAGCATTCAAATGGGCATACAATCACTTTCTCCTTCTCTATGCAAGAAGATTCTGAAACGTAAAAGCAACAATAACGAAATAGTAAAAGCAATTAATTGCCTTAAAGCCAACAACATTATGGTTCAAGTAGATCACATGCTTGGTATTCCAGGAGATTCCATAAAAATACAGGAGGAAAGCGTCAGGTTTTACAATGCCCACAGACCTAATTTGATAAGCATTTTTTGGCTTACATACTATCCAAAGACTGAAATATTAAATGATGCTGAAAGGATAGGTTTAGTTAAACAGGAAGAAATCGATATGATTGAAGAGGGATTAAAATTAACGGAGGAATCCTATCTTTCCGGCGGTAGTCTTAAGGACCCACGACCTTACTTAGGCATTAGCTTCATACTGAATTGGCTTCCGATATTACCAAAATGGATAGTAAGTTTCTTGATTGAGAGCAGGATTTACCGTTTTTTACGGATAAAAAATTACTATATTTCGACTGCATTTCCACGAGTGATTCAATCTGTGTTAAACAGAAAAGATTTTCGCGGGAGGAGCCATATTTATCGCTTTTTGGATAAAATTATTTGATCTAACAAACCTTATGTTCTTTAACGCAAGGTTGGCTTGAGTACATAACGAAAGTGTTATGCGTAAATATCTCTGAGTGGATATTGCTTGTCTTCGAGTCAACGTCATTAACTAGAGTACGCCAATAAAGGACCAAGTTAGAGTAAGCTTGAGGTTTCATGATATAATCTCAGGAGATTTGTCTGGTGTATACGAGTTGTGGAACTTACCAGGTAGTAGCTTGCTCAAAGCGGGAGCAAAGCTTTTGGTTGCAGTGAAACGGGGCTATGATAAAGGAAATTGTATGAGGATAATTGAATGGATTAAATTGCCTGAAGTAAAAGACATTAAAGATTTAGACTCCCATTCAACTACTGCTTTGCATTCAAAGATTATTCAAAAAAAGACATACATGAGAAAATTATATGTTGAGTTTTATAATCACTTCAAAAAATCGATTTCAGGCGACATAAAGGCAAAAGTTGTTGTGGAACTAGGAAGTGGTGGAGGCTTTATTAAAGAAATTATTCCAAATGCTATTACTTCTGATATCACTAATTTAGAAAACATAAGTATACAATTTTCAGGCCTGAAAATCCCTTTTCAGTGTCATACAGTTGATGCTTTTGTTATGTTTGACGTACTACATCATATCAGCGATGTGCGATCATTCTTTAGAGAGCTTAATAGATGCCTTAAGATTGGCGGAAAGATAATTATGATAGAGCCTGCAAACACTTTATGGAGCTCATTCATTTATAAAAACTTCCACCATGAACCATTTGATCTGTCAGGAGGATGGGGATTCAAGAAAGACGGTAGGCTTTCTTCAGCAAATGGAGCTATCCCCTGGATTGTTTTTTGCAGGGACAAACAGCGATTTGAAAAGGAGTTTCCTTCAATGAAGATTTTGAAACTGAAGATGCATACTCCTTTTCGGTATTTGATAAGTGGTGGCTTGAGCATTAAACAGTTATTGCCATCATTTACTTATAATATAATTAAGGGATTAGAGTTTATGTTAACTCCATTAAATAGTTTTTTAGGTATGTTTATGACTGTTGAGTTAGAAAAAGAGTGATGGTTTCTTGTGTTGATTAGCAAATATTTATTTTATGTACAATGGGTATAATTCATAGATTTAATATATTTCACTTCCATATGTATTCTAAATTAATATTAATATTTATTCTTGGATTTTCTGTATCATTAGCGTGTGTATTAGCCGTTCATATTTCTGATCTGCCTTTTGATGATGCTTCCTATGAGGGTGGCAGGTATATAAGACCTGCTGTTAATCTATTAAATGGTGATGGATATTCTATTACTCGTGGAGGAGAAAATAAGCCGGAATTGCAACGATTGCCCTTGTATCCTTTTTTTATATGTATAGCATATTGGATATTTGGTCTGAATAATGATCTAAGTATAGTTATTATACAGTGTGTAATGGTGGGGTTAATAGCTGTTGTTTCTTCACTTGCTGCATATGCCTTAAGGCCACGATGGATGTTGCTAACAGGCCTACTAACAGCACTAACTCCATCAATATTTTATCGTGCCTCGATAATTATGCCAGGAGTGCAATTTACATTATTTGTTACTTGTGGTATTGCTGCAGTGCTTTGGGCTTTACGTGGGCGTCATACAATAACGTTTCTTATACTTGCAGGGGGCAGCTTTGGTCTTGCATTGCTTATTCGGCCGATAATTTTATTTTTACCTTTCTTTTCCATTCCATTTTTAGCTTTAGGCTTACGATATCAACTTAGAGATTCATGGGTTAATGCAATTGTAAAGGCAATAATACCGCTAATAATAATGTTTATTGTAACTATTCCATGGTTGATCAGGAATTATAAATTAACAGGGCACTTGATGTATACTACACAGACAGGTGAGCATGCATTATCATTTATGTATCCATGCCTGGCAAATCGTTGGGGCTGTGGTGAAATAAATGACGATGCATTGGCAGAAGCTGAGATGCGTAAAAAGGAATTGTATGAATCAATGACAGATAAGCAAAAAAATAATCCTGTTGCGTTAGATAAGGCAAAGCGTAAATTAGGTCGTGAACTTATCCTGGAATTGCCATTTTCTCGACTTATTACAGCAACTATAGGAAGTACTGTGAAAACGATGATGCATAATATACTGTATGAAGTTATGTTCCGTTATGAGGTCCCACGTATATATGTTAGTCAAATCAATGGATTAGATATTCAAGAAAAGATAGTAAACTTTGTTAAATATATTAAAAGTGATAAATGGATGATTGGGTGGGTTATATTACAACTCTTACTTGTCATAGGTCGTGTAATTCAAGTTGTTGGAATAATAAGCTATATCAGGCACCATGAATATCGTTGGCAGATTTATTGGATGTTATCAGTTATGGCATGTTTTATGGCGGCTTCTGCAGGCTTAGGAAATAATCGTTATAGGATTCAGATAGAGCCTATCTTAGTAATCTTTTTAATAATGGGTTTTCAGTCAATTAAAGACAGATTTCTTAGGTATCGATTAGGGTCCTTATTTTGAAAGAGATATCTGATTTCCACATATACGTTTTAATGCTCGACTAATCGCTGACAGATTTAGTTCACAACTGACATCTTCTTGAATTGAATCTTGCAACCATTCTGAGGTAACATCCAGTCTAGTTTTTTACGGCCACGAAAAGCTACTACTTCTTTCAGGCTGAGGTTTATGTTGCCATCTAGTTTTCTTCGATCTTGTAAGCCTTCAGTCCCTCTTAGAGCGAATTGTTTTTTATAATTAATAATTGGTCAAAAAACTATAGAACGTCTTTAATCTATCCCTCAATGTATTTGTTTTGCAAGAAAAGAAAATACATCTGTTTTTTCTCATTCGTTCTTTAAACGTAGGCGGTGCTGAGCGTCAATTGGTTGAATTAGCCAAGGGCTTGAGCAAAGCAAACTTTATAATAACGGTATGTCTTTTTTATAACGAAGGGGCATTACTGAAAGAGTTATGCGGGATTTGCAATGTAAGGATTATAACTCTGGACAAGTCAGGCAGATGGGATATAATCAGGTTCTTCTTCAGTTTAATACATATCTTAAAGTCTCTTAATCCTCAAATACTTTATTCATTTCTTCCGGAGGCTAATATCGCAGGATTGATTGCTGGCAGACTGTCAGGAGTGAAGCGGATCGTCTGGGGTGTTAGAGCTTCGAATATGGATGTTAGTCGTTATGACTGGTTTGCCAGAATGAGTCTACGCTTGAGCGCTTTTCTGTCTAAATTCCCTGATGCAATTATTGCTAATTCTTATGCAGGTAAGGAATTCCACAGAGGTATTGGTTACAGTACAAATCGTATGATGGTTATACCAAATGGGATATGTACAGATCGTTTCAAGCCAGACCATTTATCAGGTTTAGGAGTGCGGGATGAGTGGGGTATTGATGAAAAGACGGTTTTGATTGGGTTGGTAGGACGTATTGATCCAATGAAAGATCATAAAACATTCTTACATGCAGTGAAAATATTTGATCAAGAAGGATGCAGTGTTCGTTTTGTATGTATTGGAGATGGTAAAGAGCCTTACAAAAGTGAAATCCGTTCCTTGTGCATGGTACTTGGATTAAATGATTCTCTTATATGTGCGGGTGAAAGATATGATATGGCTGCTGTATATAATGCTATGGATATAGTTACTTCTTCTTCTTTCGGTGAGGGATTTTCAAATGTGATTGGTGAGGCTATGGCATGTGGTGTGTCTTGTGTGGTTACAGATGTGGGTGATTCGGCAATAATTGTTGGGGAGACAGGGGTTATTGTTCCTCCTAAAGATCCACAGGCTCTGGCAGATGGATGGAGAAGTATGCTGAAGCATTTGAAAGATAAATCATATTCAATTAAAGAAATGGCACGTGCACGAATAGTATTTCACTACAACAGTGAAATATTTGTTCAGAAGACATCCAAGAGGTTGCTAAGTTTATTATGAAATGATTTGTTTTAATTGGTAGATTTTTACGCAAAAAAAGGGCGTTCATAAAAATTATGCAGGATTTGACCGGTTGGTTGTTAATGATCTTTAGTTTTGGCATAGTGCTGATGTGGAAGCATTTGCGTGGTGACACAAAAATGGTCCAAACAATCTGGCTTTGTATGGTGTTGCATCATGCTGTGGCGCTTTTGAATGCTTATTTTAGTACCGTTATCGGAGCAAATGATGATGCGGACAAAGTTCATTCAATTGGGGTAGAGTTGGCTGCATTGACTGAACCAGAGTGGGTTTATGGTTCTGGCCAGGTCATTTATACTCAATTCTTGGGATTCTTTTACCGTACCTTTGGCACATCACTTCTTTTGGGTGAGGAGTTGTCAGTTTTAGCTTTTACATTGTCATGCGTGGTGTTGGTTAAATTGGTAGATATTTTAGATCTGAAACGTTTTCGTGTTGGGATTGTACTCTTATTTGGCTTGCTGCCTTCAGCTATAATCTTCAGATCAGTGACGTTACGCGAATCATGGCAGACATTGTTTTTCTTGTTGTCTGTATATTGGGCAATAAGACTGCGGAACCGTCCGAGTATCCTAATAACTTCGTTTTTGCTAATGTCTGCTTTCTGTTTGGCATTATTGCATCATGGTTTATCAAGGTATGCAGTGTATCTGATTCTAATTAGCCTATGTTGGGGGGTGTTTGCCGGTAAAAGGCATGTTTGTCGGTCACGGAGTATAAGGTTTTTGCTTGTTGGATTACTTGTTGTCTGTGTAATTATGTTGGCACAGAAGATGGGATGGTATATGACTCTTGGACAAGGATTGGAAGGAGTAGAAAACTTTCGCCAAAATGCGGCAACTATTTCTGGCAGGACTACTTATGGTGTTGTGCTGGATACATCGTCTGTGCTTGGATTTGTTAAAACAATTCCTATAATATTCGCCCAATACATGTTTGCTCCTTTCCCATGGCAGGTTGGGAATGTTATGGATGTCTATGCCTTGCTTGAATCAATGTTGCGTTTTGTACTTTTGTTCTTTGCCGTATTATCGTGGCGTAGGTCTTCAAGTGAAGTACGAAGCTATTACGGCTTTTTGCTTATAGTTGTTTTGGGTATGGAATTTATGTGGGCGCTGGGAACCATTAATTGGGGAACGGCAATGCGGCACCATGTACCGGGGTATAGTGTTATTGTTTTACTTGGGTTACCTGGCTTGATTCTATTTATACGGAGATTACACTTTGGGATATTTGGGCGAAGAAAAGTTAGGGGTGAATTAAATGAGCAATCGCTACTCATGAGTTAATGACCTCTAATGGAGTTTTGTAATTAAGGAATCCCGATTAGGTATTTTAATAAAAACATGTTGCTATTGAAATAAATATCACGCTATCGTTGACAAGAAAAGAAAAAATAAAGATTGTCCATATTATCGCTGCTCTAAATGTAGGTGGAACAGAAATGATGCTTTACAAGTTGTTGACGCATATGAGTAAAGACCGATTTGAGAATATTGTTATTACTTTGAAAGAGAAGGGCGAACTGAGTGAAGACTTTGAATCACAAAACATAAGGGTTTATAATGTCGGAGGTATGGGCGGAATTTTAAGGATTTCAGCGCTTATAAGATCGTTAAAAATCTTACGA
>Ga0187827_10001419_pt1 | contig 35249 bp, 22 predicted proteins | sample ETNtaG_39_FD_167969 | JGI IMG/M metagenome (GOLD analysis project Ga0187827, IMG submission 167969) | Marine microbial and viral communities from oxygen minimum zone, Eastern Pacific Ocean - ETNP2014_SV_150_PacBio MetaG (Illumina Assembly) | ecosystem: Environmental > Aquatic > Marine > Hypoxic...
TGGGTTTGTCTTGAATTCCATCAATATTTTATGCTTGAAACAAGTCCGAGTTCGGGGGCATACGCCCCCCCAAGGCTACCATTTGGGGGCGAGTGGTCTAGTAAAACTTTGATAGATCTGCAAGGGCCATTTCGCTTCGATGTTTGAGAAGGAACATATCTTGAATTTGCTGCAGCGTCTACAAGGGCTTCGGTCGGAGATGGATCGGGAGGGCAGCGATGAGTGAAGATCGCGGGATGTCCTTCGGTCGTTCGATAAGCTGTTCAACGTTTGCTCATTTACCATTCGGCGCAATCTATTCCAGAATCTCACTGAATCTGATGCCATTTGGCGTGATGCAACGGGATCCGGCTACACCGATCTACTGAACACCGCCGAATCGAATGTTAATGACCTTGCAGCCGTTATCGGAAAACTTGCAGCTGGCCTTGTCGCCCTTACGTGACATAACAAAGCGCTCGACAGAACTTGCACGAATCCCGTGACTGGGCGCGCTTCTTGTTAAACAGCGCATAGGCTTCGTCAAGGATGTCCTCGCCTTTTTCGATCTGCCCAATAGTAAGAATGCCCAGAGGGGTCTCGATGCCGTTGGCTGTGATCTTTGCATTCACCGTGCTGGTGAGTGCATTGGTTGCTTCGGCAAAGACGTATTCAACCAATGAGCGAATCTTCGCATGGAGGTCGAGGGTTTTCGGTGGTTTCTTCTTTTTTTGCCCGCTTTCTCTTTCTCGGCCTCTTCGATTTTCGCAAGGGTCTTTTCGTCCACTTCACCGGAGCTTGTCCCTCTTGCTTTTTGGGAGCCAATGTTACTGGCGGCAAGCGAGAGCTCTTTGTAGCCCTTGCGTGGGGCTGTCTTCTGATTGTAGATGGATTGATACCCGGCCTGGGCATCCCCCAATGAATCGTAGTAACGGCATTCTTTCTGACCGCTTTCCGGATTGCGATCCAGGTCGTCGGTTCTGCCGTAGTGGGTGAAGACTCGATAGAGAGTGGCCCCATTCTCGTCAGCCTGGTGGAGCTCGACCGCGTAATACTTGTTGTGATTGGATTTGATATCCGTCACCTGAAGCACAGCCTTCTGAGCTATCTCAAAATCGTCCGGGAAGTCAGGCTGGCTCGAGTCAGCGATTTTCCACGCTTTTACTTTTGCCATCGTTGTACCTCGTTTTCTGTCTGTGAAATACTGTTGCGCAGTGGCCATCATTGCCCGCAGCAATATCGCGAATCCGGCCCTCTGAGGCAAGAGTAAATCTCAATAGTCTTTCGCCGCCCCCTCAAGTAAATTTGCCCGACTTTATTTACCGGAAGATCCGATGGAGGAAATCATGGCGAACCGCATCAGCGAGCTGCGCAATCTGATTCTCAAGGCCAAGCAGGCATATTACTACGGTGGCAATGCCATCATGACGGACGCGGAATACGACGCGCTGGAAGATGAGCTCCGCAAGCTGAAACCTGATGACGATGTCCTCGCCCTGGTCGGCGCGCCTGTGCCGCCCGACAGCATCCTCACCAAGGCCACGCACAGCATCCACATGGGCAGCCAGAGCAAATGCAACACGACTGAAGAGTTTCTGACCTGGTTCGAAAAAAGCGCAGACGGGAGCAAGATTCACGCAAGCTTGAAAGCTGATGGCGCGAGCGCTGCCGCTTACTACACGGATGGGCAGGTAAGCCAGGTGATTTCTCGCGGCGACGGCCTGACCGGCGAAGACATCACAGCCAATGGGGTGAAGTTCAAGGGGCTCCCCGCATATATCGAAACTTCAGATGGGCCATTCAACGGCGCCGTGCGATTTGAGGTCGTCCTCACAGTGGCTGACTGGAAAAAGCTGGACCCTTCCATGGCAAAGAACCCCCGCAACCTTGGCTCTGGGATCATGGGAAGGAAGAATGGCCAGGATTCAGAGTATCTGTCGGTTTTCGCATTTGGTATTTCACAGTTGGTGGATGGAAATGAGGTTACCTTCCGAACGGAAGAGGAGAAGGCGAACACAATCCAGGAGCTGGGTTTTGATCTCATGCCCAACCGCATGTGCAAGAGTGCGGACGCAGCCATCGCCTACTACGAACACATCACCGAGACGCGCAACAAGCTGCCCTTCTGGATCGATGGCGTTGTCATGAAAGTGAATGACATCGCGCACCAGGAATCGCTGGGCATAACAAGCCACCGGCCCAAAGGCCAGATTGCATGGAAATTCGAAGCCGAAGGTGCGGAGACAATCCTCAAGTCCTATTCCATTTCTGGCGGCCACACCGGCGCTCTCGTCCCCAACGCACAACTCCAACCCGTCGAGATCGGCGGGACAACCGTAAGCAATGCCCTTCTGAACAACTGGGAAGAAATCGAGCGGCTGAACGTGGCCGTCAACGATACGGTTTACGTGATCAAGGCGAACGACATCATCCCCAAGGTCATCGAAGTTCGGAAAAGAGCGAAGAACCGAAAACGAATCCCCGAGCCAAGGAAATGTCCTTTTTGCAACTCGAAGGCGGAACGCCGAAAGAACCCGTCTGGTGATATCGGTGCGGTCACAGTCTGCACGAACGCCGACTGCGAGATTAAGTCCACTGGCAAAATCAAACGTTGGATTAAGAGCCTGGACATTCAGGGCATCGGCGACAGCGTACTCAATGCCCTGGTTGAGCAAGTCGGCATCGAGGACGCGGCCGGTCTGTATCGCCTTCACGAAAAGAAGCAAGAGCTCCCTTCCATACTGATCAACACAGAAAAAGAGATTCGCCTCGGCAGCAAACGGGCGAATGTCATCCTGGAAGAGATCGATCAGAAACGCTCGTTGACACTTGTCGAATTCCTCGGCTCGCTCGGCATCGATCATCTCGGCAAGCGAAGAGTTGAAATCATGATCAAAGGCGCGGGCGGGCAACTGAACACTCTTGCATCGTGGAGGGACGGCCGACTCCGAAAGCCGGAGGTGGCTGAAGCCGCCGGCGCCCCCACCATGGCCGAGGCCATCCAGAACAAACTCGACGACGCTTCCGACGTGATAGATGGTCTGCTTGCGGCCGGCGTCATCGTAACCGACGTCTCAGAGGGCGCCTCCGCTCCGGTCGCCCTGAAGACATTCTGCATTACCGGATCTCTTCCAAGCGGAAAGAAGAAGGGTGACTATTCCGGCCCGCTTGCGGATGCCGGCTACGAGCTCGTCGACAAGGTCACCAAAGAGCTGGACTACCTTGTCATGGCCGACCCGACCTCCACAAGCAGCAAGGCCACTAAAGCGCGCAGCTACGGGATCGAGCTGATAGGTGAAGATGAGCTGAACAAGCTGATTGATTCGGGCAAAACCGCCCAGGCCTCAAAGCCAAAGAAAGCGGCAAAGAAAGCAGGACAGCTTTCACTGTTCGGCGACGCCGAAGACCAGAAGACAATCTGCATCACTGGATCGCTGCCCAGCGGCAAGAAGAAGAAGGACTACGCTGCGCCTCTGCAAAAGGCCGGATACAAGCTCGTAGACCAAGTCACCCCGGAGCTCGATTTCCTCGTCCTGTCCGACCCGAGCTCGACGAGCAGCAAGGCCAAGAAAGCCCGCCAATACGGAACTAAGATGCTCGACGAAGACGGGCTTGTGGAATTGCTGGGATAACGGACGCATTTCCGGGCAAGCCCGCACATATATCACGGGCTCTCTGGAAAACCTGCTGACGCGGGCGGGACGCCCGCCCCACGATGACTTCCTGGGAGTCACCTTTACAGTTCAACAGTGGTCAGCTCAGCCGGAAAATAGATGCTGCCATCGTATCCGCGCGCCACTTCACCCACTGCCTTCTCCACCTGGCCTGGTCTTAAGAAATTCGGACTCGCGTGCGTCAGCACGACGCTTCCCACACCGGCCTCGTTCGCGATGCTTACTACCTCTGGAGTGCCGGTGATGACGTCGGTGATCTCCGGCTTCATGGTTCCGAAGTGGGTACAAGCCATCACCAGGCAATCCGAACCTGTCGCCAGATCACGAATCTCCTGGCAATCACCACAATCCCCGGCAAAGGTGACGATGCCTTCCTTCGTCTCGAATCGATAAGCCATCGAAATCAGGGTTGGCTCGACATGATGCACGGTGGCGCAGCTCGCCGACCAGTTTTCTGTCCGTGTCACCGCGCCCGGGCCGACATCCCTGACATCCATACTTAAGCCCGGCCGCGGCAGGCTTCCGCCCCTTGCGCGATGGCATTCATGGCTGGCCGGGTGATCGATCCGGGATTTCAGGTCGGGATAGTAGGCCCCGCCTTTTTCGAAGAGTTTTCTAAAGAACTCTTCAGTGGGCGGTGGGCCGTATGCTTTCAGGCTGGGATTTGACCCGTTGTCCATATCCCATCGGCTCAGCACAAAACAGGGCACATCCGCATTGTGATCAAAGTGGTGATGCGTCAGGAACAGATGTTCGATATCCAGGACTTTCAAGCCCATCAGCGCCATCTTGTAGGTCGTAGCCGGCCCGCAATCGATCATGATCGAGTCATCACCGACCGCCAGGATAAACGCGCTGCCGTAGCGCTCTGCCGTTGGATTGGGGCAGCCGGCACCCAGTATGTGAAGTTTCATAAGAGATCCGGAAGTGATGTTACCTTTCAACCTGATCCCCCTGGCTCGCAAGCAGGGGGCTTTCCGAAGTTTGTACAGGAATCCGCGTTCGTAGCCACAGGCTGCCTACAAATCCGCCCCACGCAGGGTGCCAGCCTGTAGGCTCATATTAATCTAACTTGGCTCACAGGGTGGCGGCCTGCGGCCACAGGATCATGGGCAAGCTCACTTTAAGATTCGCTCAGATCAGGTTTCAGAATGCTGAGCTGTTTCCTTCTCGAACCAGCCATAGACAGCAGGTACAACAAACAGCGTCAGGAGCGTGGACGTGGTCAATCCAAAAATGACGACGGTGGCCAACGGCCTCTGAACTTCGGAGCCGATGCCCCGAGACAGCAGCAGGGGAAGCAGGCCGAGGACGGTCGTCATCGCGGTCATCAGGACAGGACGTAGACGGAGCAGGCCCCCCTCAATTACCGCGTCTTGAAGATGCTGGCCTTCCTCTCGCAATTGGTTGATGCAACTGACGAGCACGACCCCGTTCTGGACGGCGATGCCGAACAAGGCGATGAACCCGACAGAGGCTGGCACGGAAAGATATTCACCCATGATGAAAAGCCCCAGAACGCCGCCGATGAGCGCCAGGGGAACGTTGACAATGATAATGAATGCCTGGCGCGGCAGGCCGAACGTCATCCACAGCATCAGGAACACACCGGCGATCACGATGGGCACGATGATGGACAGGCGCTCCATTGCACGCTGCTGGTTCTCGAACTGGCCGCCATACTCAACGAAATAACCCGATGGGATATCAACCTTCTCAGGGTCATCGATGCGCTGCTGTATGTCCGCCACGACGCTGCCGAGATCCCGGCCGCGGACGTTGCCCTGAACGATCCATCGGCGCTGGTTGTTCTCACGGTTGATCTGGATCGGCCCCGTCACCTGCTTTACCTCCGCAATCTGGGAAAGCGGTATCAGGGCCCCGTCATCGGTATGGACGAGCAGGTTGCGAATGGCTTCCAGATCCGACCGGTATGGCTCCTGGTAGCGCAGATGGATACCGAAACGCCGCGTGTAAAGGTAAAGGGTGTCGATCACTTCACCGCCGACGGCCAGCTCGACCAGCTCGAGTATCTGGCTCACGTTGACCCCCAGCCTTGCACATTCTTCCCTGTTCGCGATGACCTGCACTTGGGGTTGCCCGAAGCTCTGCTCGACGGAGAGATCGACCAGGCCCGGCACGTCTCGTATGGCTGTGCGTATTTCCTCGCACTTTTTCTGCAAGACGTCCAGGTCTTCCCCAAACAACTTGATGGCCAATTGGGCCCTGATACCGGAAAGCAACTCGTCGAATGCGTTCTGAATCGGCTGCGTAAAGTTCAATTGCACTCCCGGGAAGGCGGAGAGCTCCTTGCTCAGGGCCGCAATGAGCTCTTGTTTCGTCTTGTATTTCGGCCACTCATCGAGTGGCTTCAGTTCAATATGGACTTCCGCATAGTTCACCGGATGCGGATGGCTCCCCGCTTCCGGCCGGCCGATGCGTGAGATGATCTCCTCGACTTCACCGTACTTCACGATGCGCCGCTCGAGCCGCATAATCGTCTCAGTCCCTTCCGTCAGCGAGATGGACGGCGCCATGGTGACGCCGATGAGGATCGAGCCTTCCTCGAGAGTTGGTATGAACTCGGTGCCGATGAGCGGGACGAGCGCCAGGCTGCCTGCGAATCCACCAATGGCGGCCAGGATAACAAGCGCTTTGAGACGCAATGCAAGCACGAGCAGAGGCCGGTAAAGGGCCTTCAGCCACCTTACCAGGATGAACTCCCGGCTCTCTCCCTGCTGAACCAGAAAAGAAGAGAGCACCGGAGCGAGGATGAGGGCCGCAGCAATCGAGCCCAGGAGGGCGAAGCTAATCGTGAACGCCATGGGCGAGAACATTTTACCTTCGACGCCTTCCAGCGTGAATATCGGAAGGAAGACGATGATGATGATCGCAATCGAAAACACGATGGGGCGGCTTACCTCTTTCGCAGCGGCCAGAACCACGGAGAGTTTGTTCTGGTCGCGATTCTCCGGGCTGCTCAGGTGCCGGAAAATGTTCTCGACCATCACGATGGCGCCATCGCCGAGCATACCGATCCCAATGGCGATCCCGCCGAGCGACATGAGGTTGGCCGAGATTCCCTGCAGGCCCATGAATATCACGGCAACCAGCGCGCATATCGGCAGGGAAAGTGCCACGATGAAGGCAGTCCGAACGTTACCCAGGAAGACCAGCAGCGTCAGCAGCACGAGAGCCGTTCCCTGGATAAGTGCGATCTTCACCGTCCGAGTGGCGTGGTGGACCAACTCTCCCTGCTCGTAGTAAGTCTTGAGCTCGACGCCTTTGGGCAGGGCTTCCTGAACATCCTTCACCTTCTTATAAACCCGCTCGATTACATCGGACGTATTCTCTCCGAACAGTTTGAGGATAATGCCTGAGACCACTTCCTTCTGGCCATTCAGACTCACGACTCCGCGACGTATTTCGTTGCCATAGGTAACTTCGGCGACATCGCTCATGCGGATCGGTGCACCGTCTTCGACTTTGACCTGGAGGTTGCGGATATCGTCAAGGCTTTCGAGAAAACCCAGGCCGCGCACAAGGCTCTCCTCCGACGAAAGAACCAGGAACTGACCACCGACGTTGCGGTTGTTCTCCTGAACTGCACTCACGAGGTCTTCGAGAGAAAGCTCGTATTTCAGGATGGCGTTTGGATTCACCCGTATCTGGTACTGGAGGACGTGACCGCCGATGGACAGAATGTCCGTGACGCCGGGCACTGTCTGGAGCTGGAATTTGACGACCCAGTCGTTCAGCTCTCGAAGATAGGTGTTCGGATCTTTCCCGCCGGTATCAACGCCTTCGTCGATGGTGAGGTAGTAGATGAAGATCTGTCCCAGCCCGGTGGAAATGGGACCGAGAGTGGGTGGCTCATGCATTTCAGGCAGGTCAGCCATGGCACTGGCCAGCCGTTCGGCCACGAGTTGCCGGGCAAAATAGATGTCCACATCGTCTCTGAAGTAGATGTAGATGACGGCCATGCCGAACGCGGACGTTGACTTGATGAGAGTGATGCCGGGCAGGCCGTTCATCACGGATTCAATCGGATAGGTGATGAGTCGTTCAATCTCCTCCGGCGCCATGCCGTGGCCCTCGGCAAAGATGGGCACCATGATGGGTGAGATATCGGGGAAGGCGTCTACCGGCATTCTGCGGTATTCAAAAACGCCGTAGCCGATGATGCCCAGAACGGCGACGATCACGAGGCCGCGGGCGTATAGAGTGGTTTCGATGAGCTTATCGATCATTGCTGAAGTTCTCCTTGAAATTTCGCTGAGGCGAGCGTTCAGTGCCCATGGCCCGCATGGGCATCAAGACCGCTCGTGATGATGTGGGCCTTCAAGGAGAAAGCGCCGCTGGCCGCGTAACGCCGGCCTTTCGAGAGCCCGGACAGAACCTCTATGTGGGTCTTATTGGATCGCCCGGTCTTCACAAGCTCCGGTTTGAATCCTTCATCGGTCTCCACGAACACGACTGTCTCGCCCTGCAACAACAATACGGCGCCCTTCGGGACCAGCACGGGCACTTCGATGGAGCCAACGGCAATGTCCGCGTTCACGAACAGGCCCGGCCGCCATTTGCCCTCCGGGTTAGGCAGTGCGATCCGCGCCAGCGCAGTGCGTGTGGATGCTGACAGGACGGGCGAGATGTAGGAAATCGTCCCCGAAGCCGTGCCCAGGCCATGCCCCGCAGATAGGTGGACCTTCTGCCCCCTGGCGACGTACGGCAGGTCCTTCTGGTATACGCTCAGGTTCACCCAGACCGTACTGAGGTCAGCAATGAGGAACAGGTCTGAATCATCGCCTACGACTTCACCAAGAGAGATGTGCTTTTCAACGACCGTTCCGGCAAACGGCGCGGTGACCGGCAGATGAGTGATGCGCGCGGCCTCGCTATGAGTCAGCTCCTCCACCCAATCGTGGGACAGACCCAGAACCAACAATTTGTCCTCCGCGATCCGGAGCTGATGTTGGGCGAGCTTGAATGTCTTCTCCGCGGTCAACAGCTCCACGTCGGAGTCGAACGCGACCTGCTCCATCCTGGCCGTAAACGAACTCCTGGCACTTATCCACTCGCCCAGCGATTCCAGAAGTTCCTTTTCCTGCTCCAGATACTCGCTCTCTGAGGCGACAGCGATCTGTTCTCGGAGCGCCGGATAGGTGGTCACCGCGGACATCTGCTCCTGCTTCGCGGTCAGGTATTCCTGACGTGCTTCAAGGAAGTCCTGCTCAGCCGTCAACCGTACTTGCTCAAGCAACGAATCGTAGGCCGAGGCCGAGGAGTCCAGGTCTTTCTGGGCCTCTTGCAGAGCCCTCATGGAACCGACGTTTTCCTTGAGGAGCTGCTGCTGGCGTTTGAAGTTCGCTTTTGCCAGCTCGACCGTGGCCAATGCCTCGATGATTTCCTTCTTGGCTTCTCCGACGTTAAGACCTTTTATTTTTTCGCGGGCCGCCGTGGCAGAAATACTGCCTTTGAAGACGGTGAGCATTTCCAGGGTGTTCTTGTAGATGGGCTCCTGGAACTGGAATAGCTTCTCCGCTTTTGACAGAGAGACCTGTGCCAACTCTCTGGCGGTGAGGGCCTCCAGGATCTCCGCTTTCGCCTCTCCGACTCGGAGGCCCGCTATCTTCTTTGCCGCGTCTTCGGAACCAGTCACGCCTTTCAGCGTCTTCAGCATCTGTGAAGTGGCCTCGTGGATGGTCTTCTGCCACTCGAAGAGCTTCTTCTGCTTTTCGTAGGCCGGTCGGGCTAACCCGATCTCCGTCAGATTTTCCAGCAATTCCGCCTTGGCTTCGCCAATCTTCAGCCCCTCGAGCTGGTCTGCGACTTTCTCCGGATCGGTCTCTTTCTCCAGGATGGCCAGCATTTTCCGCGTGTTGGTGACGATGAGACGGATCCTGTCCAGCTCTGCCTTCGCCAGATCGAACTCGTTGTGAGCGCTCATATGTTGCAGAGCGGTCTCACCAACGTCCGAACTGTCCAGTACGGCCAGTACGTCACCTTTCTTCACTGTATCGCCCACATTCTTGAGAACCTCGCGAGCCACACCTTCGGCCCGGGGGACAACGTGGACGACTCGGTTGTTATTGAAGGAAATGCTGCCAGGCAGGGCCACGGTCTTTGACAGCCTTCCAGGCCCAGCCGCCGCCACTTTGATGCCCAGTTCTTTCAGCATTGAGGGGTCAATACGCACGATTGCGCCCTCTTCCTGGTCGATCTTCCATTTCGATGGGGCTTCCCCTTCCTTCTCATGCCCGTGGCCTTCGTGTTCATCATGGCCCTCGTGTTGGTCGTGCTTTTCTTTTGACCGAGCTTTGCCTTTTGTCTCATGTTCGTCGTGTTCTTCGTGCTCGTCATGGCCCTCGTGTTCGTCGTGCTTTTCCTTTGAACGAGCTTTGCCTTCTTTCTCATGTTCGTCGTGTTCTTCGTGCTCGTCGTGGCCCTCGTGTTCGTCGTGCTTTTCCTTTGAACGAGCTTTGCCTTTTTTCTCATGTTCGTCGTGTTCTTCGTGCTCGTCGTGGCCCTCGTGTTCGTCTTCGTCGTGTTTTTCTTTGCTCTTACCCTCATGTTTTTCTTTCTCATGCTCCTCTTGCTTCGCTTCCTCAGCCGTGACATGCGGCAGAAAACTTCTTGCGGTCCAGCCCAAGAAGAGAATGGCTGCTACGAAGCCGATGACTGCGATGAACTGTTTCTGTTTGGGATTCATGTGTTTTCCTCCATCGGGATTGCCGAGATCGCGCCCTAAAGCGCCTGAAAAGCCCAGATTCGATATGAAAAAGACTGAAGATTACGAATAAGAGATTGAATTCGTATGACAGGTCCTCTAAAGCTCGCCCCATTATTCGAATAGCGCGGACTTAAGCGGTTTTGGCATTGCTTTCACCATCGTGGCATGGGCGTCTCGCCCGTGGTCAAAGGACCTTCGAGACGCCCATGCCACGCTCGTTTAAGTCCGCGCCATTACTCCATTACTCTTTAACTCCATTACTCATTACTCCACACTCATTTCCCCACCAGCCCTTCCAGTTCGGCCTGGGCTTCCTTCAATTCGCCCAGGGCTTCAACGTATTCGAGTTCTGATTCGGCGAGGGTTTGCTGGGCTTCGAGAAGTTCCAACTGGCTGATGTCACCGGCCTTGTAGGCGAGATTGACCAGGTCGAAAGCCTTACGTGCGCCGGGCACGATTTCTTTGGCATACCGTTCCACCTGCTGGCGGACAGAGATGTAGTTGCGCAATGCCTGGCGAAAACGGGTCGTCAGTTCCTGTCGCCCTGCCTGTAGTTCGAGTTCGGCCTTGCGGCGATTAGCTTTCGCTTCCGCAATGGCGCCCTGGTTGCGATCGAATATCGGCAGAGGGATGCCGAATTCGAGAACGAACGTCTGCTCGCGTCCTCCGCCGTCTTCAGGTGCCGTCTCGACGCCAAAGCCCACTTCCACATTCGGCCAGCGTTCCTTCTCGGCGACCTTCTGCTCCAACTCGGCCAATTCTTTTACACGAATAATGCCCCGAAGTTGAGGGTGTTTTTCAAGGACAGCCGTCAGAACGTCCTCTCCGTCGGGTACGGCCGTTGTCTGGTAGAGTTCTCTCGCCTGGCCAACGCTGTTCAGAGTGGCGTCAGGGGCGCCCATCAGGAGGAGCAGCTCTCTGACTGCGATTGCCTTATCTCTCTCTGCCGCCTGCAATTCGACCCTCGCCTTTGAAAGGGCGACCGTCGCCCGCACTGCGTTCACTGGGGAGACATCCCCCGCGTCGACACGCCGCTGGCTGGCCTCTGCGTTCCTTCGCGCAATCTCCACCAGCCGCGTCGATACAATTACTTTTTCCTGAGCCGCGAGCAAGGCATAAAAGGCCCTCTTGCTTTCGGTGTTTATCTCCCTTTTCAGCATCGCGTACTCATAAGCAGAAATCTCAACTTCCTTGCCAGCCGCGGCCATCGCCGCCTTCCGCTTGCCCGCCGTCAGAATCTCATGCTTGACAGCAAAAGTATTCACCGACTTTCCAAAATCACCGAAGCTGTCGGTAGCCATTTCTTCAGACTCGAACTCAAACTCCGGATTGGGCCGCAATCCAGCCTGCTGCCTTCGGCCCCTGGCGGCCTCAATACTCTCACGACTCGCTTTTAGCAGGGGATTGCCGGCGCCAACGATGTCCATCACCTCTAACAGAGACATCCCGTCCGCCTTCACCTGGGGCAACGCAGGAGTGTCGGGTGAGGGGGTAGCCGGAGTGATCGGGTCTTCAGCCCGGGTGGAGAGCGTGCAGAGGGCAAATATCAGGATTTCGAAAAGACTGTGCTTTCGCATTTCTTTCTTCAAGGAAGTTGGGACAGAAAAGTAAGAGTTGAAACTCCTCGGTTGCGGCCGAAGGCGGCGGTTGGGCGAGACTCCCATAGTTGGGCGTGACGACGAGGAATGTGAAACCACCACGCGAAACGTCCGCGAATGGATTCAGTTCCGTTCAGGATGTGGGGAACGAATCAGATGAGCAGGTGGGACGACCGGAGCATGAGGTCGGTCTGAGTGGGCCCATCTGTTAGAGGAGGCGGTGCTTCAAGCGCCGTTGAAGAGCCGGCAGGGCCAAATGCAATCAAATGCGTCAGACACACGGGGTTGGCAGTCAGGGCCTCCGAAGCTTCCTTGACTGCTGATGAAGCATTATTGACAACCGCCTGATGGCAATGACAAACCGCTTGATCGGAGTGTTTTTCAGAGGAGTGGTCCCCATCATCGTCCGCACAAAAATCCATACAGCAGCAGCACATCACCGAAAGTAGTCCAAGTACAAGGACCATCCCCCAATGCATGTGAGTCTTTTGCCTGAATGTCGAGAGGATTCCCTGATGCATGTGTTTTAGTCTATTGTGGCATTCTTCTGATTTCAACACGTGTAGAGAGCCTTTCTCTGGACCTAGCTCCTGCCAAGACAGGAATTAGCACATTAAAGAGTTCCCCTCCGATCTCAATTTCGCCAGCGACGCTAACCACTCCGGTTCGCACTCCCCCAGACACACGCATTGCGTCGCTCACACTTCAGGCGGGGAACGACTGCCCATGTCCCCTTCGCGACCAGGAAGCCTTCAACGCCACCGCCTCGCTATCATGCACCGCCATTTCCAGCGTCCAAGGCTCGACCGTGACCATTCAGATGCTTTGGTCATGGCCCTGGAGCCGGCCAGGCGGGAAGTTGCAGCCTGACAGCACCGTCTTTCATCCCTACCGATTTCAGACGCTGGTTCCCAGAATTGGATCTGTGGACTTTCAGTCCTTCCTGGACGGTTCGCTTCTGCCGGGACGTGAGTTTGACCAACATGGGGTCTTTATCAGGCGGAGTGCGTGTGTTGAGTTTCTCCAGGAGACCTAGGAGGTCACTGCCGGTCAGCCAACTTGCCCTGCCTACGGTTTGGTTGCGTTGGGTCATCGGTGCGAGGTATTCGATGAGGGGACGATCATCGGTATTGATGGGAGCGCCAGTGAACATTTCTCTATTGGCCGTCAGGTTGCCGGCGTAATACAGGAACGGCCTGGCGACCGTAACAGAATCCGATGATTGGCCGTGGGATGCAGCGAGACTCCTTGCGGAGCGAACCATAACGTCCGGAATGAGCGGCGAGGGATCGCTGTGCCCAATCAGCGCGACGATGGGTCTGGCCTGATAGAAGTCGCCTCGCCAGAGAGTGACCTGCGGGAAAGTTTCCAACATCGTTCTGGTGATGCTGGAGAACTCCCGCCTGGAAGTCTGGAACAGCGGGAGCCACTGGCAGTAAAGGCCTCCTTCGGACAGGCGTCTTTTCACTGACTGAAAATGCGCGATGGCGTAAAGGCTGCCACTTCCCGCTTTCCACGGAAAGAACAGATCGCCGATGATGACATCATACGTTTCCCTTCTTCCTGCCAGGTAGTTGCGCCCGTCCTCGATAGCGATGCGTACCCTGGAATCAGTGAACAGACCGTTTGTGTACCTCTCGAAGTGTTTCTTCGATGCGGCGACGACATCCGGAACCAGCTCGCAGACGGTTACCTGCTCGACAGGAAAGCGTAGGGATGCACCGGGTGTTATTCCGGTAGCCAATCCAATGAACAGAACTGACTTTGGCTCCCCGTGAACAATCAGAGGAAGTTCGGCCTGCCTTCGCCCCTCAACAAGTCCCACTGAACTGCCAAGGGTGTAGTGGTTGTTGTAGCGAATCTTCAGATCGCTCCTCAGTCGGACGACCGAAACGATTCCGTGATTGCTTTCCCAGGTTTCCAATAGTTCTTCGTCCACTTCTGACTGCCATAGAACAGTTGCCTTGGCAGGGAACAGGACAAACAGAAGAAAGGCTACGGAGACCGGAGTGACTATCCTCGCCAGCCAATGCCTGAGAAATACGATTCCAAGCAATGTCCCCAATAAGCCATACACGGCAGCCACCAGATAGATGCCGCGCCAGAGCCCAATGACGTTGAGCATGACGAATCCCGCGGTCAGCGCCCCTGCGATGGCACCGAGGGTGTTGGCCGCGGTCAGGTGCCCAAGGGTTCTTCCGGGACAGTGGTCTTCCGAACTGCGATAGAGATTCAGGAGGAATGGAAATACCGCCCCGATAACAATGCCGGGCGCCAGCATGACGATGGCAGCGTGATAGAAGACGCTGCCCACGTAAGACCACCAGCCGACTCTTGGACTGAGATAATCCAGGCCATGGGTAATCGCCGTCAGCACATGGGGAGTGGCCGCGGTCAACAGGCTAGCCAGAGCAAACAAAGAGATGAGGAAAGCTACGGGAGTTACGTTCAATTCTGAAAGTTTGCTCGAAAGCACCGCGCCAGCGGCCAATGCGATGAGAAACATCACCAGGACAGCAGAGAATGTGTAAACCGAATTCTGCAAAACCTGGGCGAACATCTGCGTCCATAAGACTTCGAGGGCCAAGGCGGCGAAGCCAGTGAAGAAAGCGAGAAACGGCGCGAGATATCCAGGAATCTGGTGGTGTGAGGGAGTAGGGGCGAATTCTGAACGGAGGGTGTCGTGCAATACTGGAGTATTGGAGTGTTGGGGAGTCGGTGTGGCGGAGGCATTCAAGACAGCAGGCCTGTTTCGACCTAAAACGAATGCCACAGCTGCGATGAACAGGTTCAGGGATATGGCTATGAGATAAGAGTTCCGAAATCCAAAATGAAGGGGGAGGAGGAATCCGGCCGAGAAGGCACCGAGGACGGCGCCCGAGGTGTTGATGGCGTAAATAAGGCTCCCTTCGATGCCTATCTCTCTCGAACTTTCTATCAGGGCTTGAGCCATGACAGGCAGGGTTCCGCCCATGAAGAAAGAGGGCAGAAAGAGAAGGCCGAGGGACATGGCGAACTTTGTTGCGAGAAAGAGGCCTGACTGTTCACCGAAGAGACCGAAGATGTGTGGGTAAAGCGTCCGATAAAGACTCAGAATGACGAAGTAAGCGAGTGCGGACAGTGCTACCCCCGTTTCGAGGAAAGCGTAGGTGCGCAGGGGATTCCGGCAGCGTTCGACCCGCCGTCCCCAGTAGTAAGAACCCGCGGAAAGGCCGAGGAAGAAAGAGGTCAGTGTCGTCGCAGCCGCATGGGCGGTATTGCCAAACAAGAGCCCCAGCTCCTTCATCCAGAGCACTTCATAGATCAGCCCTGCCATTCCGGAAAGAAAGAGGCAACCGTAAACCAGGCCCCGTGCATTCAAGACTCTGGGATCGGCCAGAGTCTTGTTGATTCTTTCACGTCCTTCACAGGCTGAGAGGTTCCGCATCGTGTTACTGCACGGGCATGGGTCATCATCCTAACTAATTACTCAGAGGTCTCGGGCTCATGGCTCTGGTGAGCCTTGCCATCAAGATGAGGGTCACAACAAGCGCTAGCAAAATAGAAGGCGAGTGACCATAGAACTCGGATCGCCATCCTTACAGCCCGCGGCGTTCGTCAGGATCAGAATTCACAGGCCAGCAATCTCACCATCTCAATTATTGGTCATTGTTAATGCTCGTGGCCGTGCCCCTCCGAGCTCCGTCGAATCCAGTTTGCGAGCATTGAATCAAGATCCTTCTGAGTGAAATTGCCCCGATTAATCTGAGCCCCATTCTTTTTATACCAATCCTTCATCATTAGACCAAAATCTTTCAAAGAAACATCGCCTAGTTTATCCTTATTTTTCTTTAGCCAATCTTTGACCATTCCATCGAATTCCGCCTGAGAAATCTTGCCCTCAGCGTTTCCAGCTACAGCTTTCTCTTTGTTCTTAATCTTTTCCGCTGCGGCGTCTTGGTTGCCCTGGCCACAGCCAGAAATCATGATAGCAACCAAACAGGGAAACAGGAGCGATATGCAGATGCGTTTTTTCATCTTTACCCTTTCGTTAAGAGGTAATAAGAGACGACTTTCCTGATTTCAAAACTTTAGTATCCGGTTCACTCCAATTTATACTTCAGCGAACCGGGCACACCAAGAATTACGTACGAACCTTTTGTTTTCAAGGTGACTTCAACGGCTGCCAAACCCTTGTTCTCCCAGTACCAGCCATGTGACCCCTCAAAGGGGGCAGTGAACGAACCGTCTGATTCCTGCTCAGTACCCTTCTCGAAACTCTTGAAGGCGTCAGTAGAGTTGCCTTTGGGTTCGCCGTGAAAATCATAGTACAGCTTTACACCATCTGTTTTCCATGAGTATTCAAGGACTGCGCCCTTCACCAAATGGAATTTGTATTCCTTACCCTTTCCAGCCGGGATAGAGATAGTGATTGAATCATTTCGCGGGCGGGGAGGTTCTGTCGAATCCTCTGATTCGGCAATATTTGCCGTGCCCCCCGCTTCTCTGGCCATGTTGAGATGCTCTTGGCCATGTGAGGCTTTACTGAATGCGAGATCATCTACAAATGCCTGATGAGAGTAACCGTGCATCTGCAGCAAAAACAATAGAAAACCAGCGACAATTAACCCAACGTTGGAGGCAGCACTGAACCGCTCAAACGATGCAGATCTTCTCCAACCTGCAAGGAGAAACAACATGGCAGTCAAGGCGAGAACTTGCCCGAGTTCTACGCCGATATTGAAAGAAATGATCTTGAGGAGAAGCCCCGCATCGCCTAAAGGCAATTGCTGCAGGCGTGTCGACAGCCCAAAGCCATGGATGAGGCCAAAGGCAAACACCAAAAATAGGAGATTTGGCGACTTCACCTTCAGGTATCTTTGGAACCCATCTATATTATCGAAGCCCTTATACAACACCGTCAATGCAATTACGGCGTCGACCAAAAAATAGTTGGCTGTGATCTCCATAAACGTGGCGAAGATAAGCGTGATGCTATGCCCTAACGTGAAGGCCGTGATGAACTTGACAATGTCTTTGAATTTGGTCAGAAAGAAAATGACTCCAAACAGAAAGAGCAAATGATCATAGCCGGTCAGCATATGTGACGCGCCCAGCCTAACATATACTAGATAGCTACCGTCCAGCATGGACTGCTTATCCGAATCGGAGATGCCATGAGCGTAGATCTGCGATAGTGGCAAGAAGGCCACGAATGTTATCAAGGCGTTTTTCATAGTGCTTTTAGAGTTAGAGGCTGTGAATTTGCGCATCTCATCGATAGTTTCGGCAAGGAGGTCGTCGCCTCTGGCCACAGAGACGAGCAGCCACAGGGGTCAGCCGTCGTGGACGCCAGAAGTCATAGAGTGTTGCAGGCTCTCGCGTCCTATCGGGGGAAAGGATTGGCCACCTGGCGGTTAATAGGTTAGTAAATCAATCTGGGGTAGAAGTCTCGATCTGGAACTCACAACCAAAGAACCTTGGGCGCGAAATACTGCCCTGGATTCCAGTCCGGTCAAGATGTGGAGGGGTATCAGATGAGCAGGCGGGACGACATGATTATGATGTCCGTTTGAGTGGGCCCACCTGATTGAGCGCGCGACACTATCGCCGACGAGATCGACAGGTCAGATGCCAGAATATGCGTGTGGCAGACTGGTCTGAAAGCCAGGGCGGATGAAACATCTTGCTGAACGGATGAGACATTTACCGTGGCAATCTGAGGGCAATGGCAAAACTCGTGATTGGAGTGCTGTTCAGAGGAGTGATCCCCAACTTCGTCGACGCAAACGTCCAGACAGCAGCAGCACCCCACCAAGAACAGCCCAAAAATCAGGACCATTCCCCAGTGCATGTAGAATTGTCGCCTGAATGTCGAGAGAATCCCCCTTCGCATGCCGTTGAGTGTATTGCTCCTGTGATTGAAACTCAACAATTACAGAGGGCTTTGTGCGCCTGGCAGGCATCCTCCACAGTGTGGTTGAGTATCGTCGGACCCTGCTCTGTTCTGAGTATCGAATGAGCTTTACAGCCGAGAAACGGAAACTCGAACATGAGCACGACCACCAACCTGAAGACTAGTGTCCGGGACACCGTCGAGACGTTAATCGAAAAGCAGTCAGCCCGGCTTGCAGGAGCGCCATTCGGAGATCGCTGCATTACCGTGACAGGCACGGTGAACCGCCGTTACCGTTCCCTTGGCGGCCGGCGCGGTAAGAGCTTCAAGACTTTTATCTTCGACACCATTCTGCCTCAGCCGAACCCAACTGCGATGGACTTTGGCATATGGCCCGTACTGGAACGGCTCGCCGAAGAAACGGGGGATTCGTCTTACGGCGAACTTCTGAACGCAATGATTCAGGCATTCGCTGACTACGGTTTTGATCCCAGATCCGGCCTGGGCTATTTCGGCGCGATGACTCATTTTGATGTCGTGAGACTTGGCCCTTCTCCGTACATGGGGGCTGGATCGCCCGGTTTCAAATTCACCGCAGGTCTCCCATACGAGAAGCTCTGGGAAAAGATGCCCGAGCAGATGGACCGGATGTTCAAGGCGTTTTTCTGGGGAATGATCACGCGGCCGGAAACCATGGATTACAACCGGTATGGGTTTTACGGTTTCGATGATTCAAGACGCGAGCACACCATGCCCTATCAGCCCGGGCATATTGCTTTCGCCGGCGCCGGCGCGTGGATGATTGAGGCATGGGCTTTCCACTATTCAAAGACCGGCGATGCGGAAAGCCTGGCACGCGCTCAGGCAATGGCCGACAAATGGCTGGCTCTGCAAAGTCCTGAGACCGGGCTCGTCCCTCACTTTCTGGGAAGCAAGAAAGAAGGCGAAACTTCCATGACTGCCCAGACCTACTGCAACATCGGTGACGCAAACGCAGCGATTGCCTACCTCGATGCAGCCAGGACATTGGAGGGCCGTTCGAAATCCGTTGCACTGGCAAACCAACTGAAAGAGATGGGACGAATGCTGATCACAGGATTGGCGAAGTACTGTTACGACGCGCAACACGACGTCTTTCAAGAGTGGTTGCATGTAGAGGATGGCAGCGTTCACACAGAGGCGTACACGTATCACTTCCATTCACAGGAACAGAAAGATCACTGGACAGCCATCGATCCGACTCTGGCAGAAGTTGCGGTCCATTCCGGCAATCAATATTACCAATCCGGGCCTGCATACTGGTCCTGCGGAGTAGGGATTCCGTTGTGCGCTGCAAAGGCCGCCGAACGGACGAACGATTCCTACCTGTTGGAACGTGCTCGCTTCTTTGCCGATGGCATCATGCAGTCAGCGCCGGAAGAATCCGGCCCGTGCAATGAAGCAGGCCAATGGATCTTCCCCGCGTCTGGTTCGTATCTACAGACTATGCTGCACCTGTACCGCATTACCGATGACGAGGAATTCTTGAAGAATGCCAGATTGCTGGCCTCAGCCGAGCTCGAGCGTCTCGCCAGCCCGGCGCCGGAAGGTATCCCCGAATGGTGGAGATTCCCGTTCCGCAGCGGGTTCCTGTTCTCGCTCCTCGAACTGCATGCGGCCGAATCCCAAGGCTGATGCAGACAAAGCGAATTTCATTTTCGAAAAACTGACTTGTCGGAACCTGATTCATGAAAGCAAACAGTGCTATGCCTGATGACCTGCATTTCGTAGAAAGAAAACCCGTCCGAATCGGAGTCGTCGGATGCGGAGTGGTCGCCGACTATGGTCATCTGCCAACGATTCACTCGTTGGCAGAGACAGAGCTTGTCGGTGTTGCCGATCCGGATGCGGAGCGTCTCTCTGTCCAGGTGGAGAAATATGGTGTCCCGGGATTCGAATCTTTCGAAGCAATGCTGGGGGCGGTTGAAATGGATGCGGTCGCTCTCCCGGTGCATCCCTGCCTCAAACTTGAACTCATTCGCGTGGCTGCCGCGAACGGGCTGCATGCCTTCTGTGAAAAGCCACTGACCGAAACGGTCGATGAAGCAGAAGAACTCGTGCGGATGATGGACGAAGCCGGCCTGTTCGTCGGCGTCTCATTCGGTTACAGGGGAAAGCAAGTTGTGCAACGGATGATGGCGCTGCTGCAGGATGGGGCCATCGGCCGGCTTCGGGCTGTACACATCGTGAATCTCTGGGACTACCACGGCCTGAGAAGCATCAAGAAGAGCGGAAACCGAAGGAGACGCTCTCTCGAAAATCTTGGCACTCTCGATTGCGGCGTGCACCACCTGGACCTTGCACGCTGGTTCGCTGATTCAGAATACTCCACACTGCACGCGGTTGGGACGTCCGTTGAGGCGGATAACAAGATGCCGGATCACATCGTGTTCCAGGCAAGAATGGAGAATGGGGTCCTTGTCTCTATCAACGAAAGCGGCGTCTGGGGGCACACGGCCGCGGAGCGGCCACCTTACGAGATGAGTTATCATCTATTGGGTGAAAACGGATTCATGACCGACCGCCAGGGCGAGCTTTCAATCGTGAGCGGCGAGAAGCAGTGGACCGAAAAGCTGGCAGAAGACAAAGCATGGGAAGATTGTTACCGACAGTTTGTCCAGGTGATCTGTGGCGAAGAGATTCCAAACCGATTCCTGGCCGATGGCAACGACGCGCTGATAAACATGCAGGTGGCCGAGGAAATCCTGCGTCAGTGCGGCGATGGTTGAAGAACGGTTGATAGTGCACGACAGTGCCTTGCTGTTCCCGAAGAAAGACATACAAAGAGGTGCATGATGAAGATCAAGTTTGCCCAATACGGAATTTCGCATGACCACGCCACGGGCAAGACCCGTGTCATGCGTGAGAACGAAAATGTCGAGCTCTGCGGTGTCTTTGAGCCTTCTCCTGACGTGCGCGATTGGCTTGGGGAGAACAGCGTCTACGAGGGCGTGCGCTGGTATTCATCGAAGGAAAAGTTCCTTGATGATGATTCGATTCAGTGTATCGCATGCCAGGGGCGCGTATCTGAGAATCTCGCTTTCGCGAAGGAAGCTCTGGAGCACGGCAAGCATGTCTGGCTGGACAAGCCCGCAGGTGACGATCTGGATGAGTTTCGATCGGTGCTTGATCTCGCTCGCCAGAAAGGTCTGCTGTTGCAGCTCGGCTACATGTTCCGGACGAACGCGGCTTTTGAATTCATCTACGACTGGGTGAAGTCCGGTAAGCTCGGCCAGATCTTTTCCGTGAGGGGCAGGATGTCTTCACCTGGCAACTCGAGTGATGATCACTGGAAAAGGTGGGATTCACGGGGCGAACGCGAGGGCGGGATTATGTTCGTCCTGCTCTGTCACTTGATCGATCAAGTGGTTGGCCTGCTCGGCCGACCCGACAGCGTGACTCCTTACCTCAGGCACGAGGGCGAGAAGTATCCCTGGTTTCAGAACAACACCGCTGCAGTCTTTGAATACCCTAACGCTCTTGCCATTGTGGAATCGACCTGCCTGGAACACGATTCCGGCAAATCCAGAAGATTTGAAGTCTATGGTTCACGCGGCACCGCCATCATCGAGCCGCTCGAGCCGCCTTCACTTCGCCTCTGCCTGGATGAGGACCGTGATGGTTTCAAGAAAGGCTGGCAGGATATCCCGGTCGAGGCCCGCCCTCGTTACATGGACAACCTTGATTCCATCATCGGCGTCATCAGGGGCGAAAAGGATCCGGATCGGACCCTGGAGCATGAGCTCGATGTGCAAGAGACAGTGCTGCGCGCCGCTGGGCTGACTTGAGCATTCGACGGTCGCCGCGGTACTCCTAAGAGACTCATTCAATCACGACTGACTCTACCGCATACTTCTGCACTGCGTCGTCATCCAGTTCCACGCCCAGCCCGGGTTTATCCGGGACAACAGCATAACCATCCTGAACAAGTGGCTCCGCGAGCAGGCTGTGTTCGTGAACGAAATTGCCGCAAAGATCACTGCCGAGAGTGCAGTTGGGCGCTGCCGCAGAAGCGTGCATTCGATAAGCATCGTGGACTCCCAGATCGACATTCGAAGCGTTCCAGACGGGCACTCCGCCGGCCTCGGCAATGCGTGCCATATCGAGAAAACTCCAGTCCGATGGAGCGACATTGATTCCGTCCACAGCGTTGTGGTGTACGGCATCGATCACCTGTAGAGGGTTCTGCAGATGGGGGGCAATGAGGACGCTGGTCTCCTCTTTCAGCCGACGGTAGTCCTCCCAACTGTCCTTTGGGATCGGATCTTCAAACACGATGTCATAGGTCTCGATCTCACGAGCAAGCTCCAGGCTCTGCTCCACGGTGTGGAAGCGGTGTCCGGGATCGAGCACGATGCGCAGATTAGGCGCGGCCTCATGCATGGCGTGGACTCGATCCGCGACGTTTCCGTCGTCAATCGTGCACTTCATCTTGATCCCGTGGAAGCCGGCCTCCGCCGCCCGTCTGGCCGCCGCCGCAGAAGCCTCGGCGCCCATCCGCTGAATCCAGTAATCCACCAGAATCTTGTCCTGAAACTTCCCACCAAAAATCCGGCAGACCGGCCAACCTATCGCTTTTCCAATCAGATCGAGAAGTGCAATGGAATAACCCGACCCACCGAGCGTTCGCGGCTCGAACTCCTCGATGTCACGCCCAAGGAGATCCTGATGCGGCTCTTCCCTCTTCCCAAAATACGGGCTGCTCATCCCAATGCCGACGGGCCCCTCGTCCGTGAAAATCTTCAGCACATCCTGATTGCGACGGCTGATCGGCTCCGGATAGCTCGCCGAAAACTCTTCGTAATCGGGCGGCGAGAGTATCCCGGGCACAAATGGAACACAGACGACTGTACGTTCGATTCGGGTGATCTTCACTGGAATGTCCTCACTATGATCTTGGCCCTCAATTTCGTTGACTCCATTGGGTGGTGATTAACGCTTCCGTTTTCTTAGTCAGGATCCGGATTCAATTTCGACAGCTCTAGCTTCGAAGGCTCGGGCTCGCCGCTCATTATCGGGGATTGCCACTATCTACACCCTTGCGGTTCCTGAGTTCCTTCAATTTCTCTCCCGCCGTCTTGTGATCCGGCTGGGCCTCCAGGATCTCTTCATAGATGGATATCCCCTTTTCAAACTGCATGTTTCTTGTGTATGCCTCGGCAAGACGGAGCTGGGCCGGGATGAACGTGGGGTTGATATTCAGTGATTCTTTGAGACTGGCGATGGCAACCAAAATCTTGTTTGCCCCCAGTTGAGCGACGCCGAGGTTGTAATGGACACCATGATTCTGCGGGTTCAGTTTTGCGCTCTTTTGCAGGAACGGGATCGCCTCGACGAAGCGTCCCCTCATTATCATTAATGCGCCGAGATTGGTGTTCGCTCTCTGATGTTCGGGATCAAATTCAAGGGCCTTTCTGAATCCTTCAATGGCATCTTCGATGATGACGGCATCTCGCGTTTTCATTCCCAGCGTTCGCTGCATCTGGCCGGCATTGAACGCTGCCTCTGCAAAAGCTGTTTTCAGAGGATCGAGGGCCTCGATCCGTTCCCGGTATCTTTCAGGCGGATTGAGAACCAACTCCCGCAGGTTTTCGTATTGGCTGAGGAATACCTTCAGCAGTATCACAGACTCTTCGGGTTTCCCTTCTTTTGACGCCTCTTTCGCTTTGGCATGAGTCAACGTGACCAGGTCCAGAATGGCGCCTCCATCCTTCTGGATTTCGATGGCCTGGCGCAGGCGTTTTATCGTTTCGCCGATGTGGCCTGTTTTCTGGAGCCGGTTGGCAATGCCTCGGTGCCACCTTGCCTCCTGCGAAACTTCGATGGATTTTCTGTTCTGCTTTGCCTCGGCTGAATCTTTGAGAATGGTGTAGCCGGGAGACCGGTTCGGCTCCATCTCGAAAACGATGCCCATATAATTTCGGAACAGTTGCTTTGGCATATCGAATTCAAGCCGTGCGTTGTCGTCCGTGTGCAGCAGAAGCTCCGGGTTGCCACTCTCCGTAAACCTGGCGATGCCTTCGGGCCCGGTGACGTAAAAGCTCAAAAAGTCTGAAACACTGGCGACGTCGATCAATTCCAGATCGGCCTTGATACCGGCCTTCTCCAGCCGCTTTTGAATATCCCTGTAATCCAGAGACAGCTTTTTTTTCGAGCCCACTATCAGGAAATCGATCGCATTGATGCACCAGACGTGTGACTCCGGATAAACCTTGTGGAAGGTGCGCAACACGAGCTGAAAGGTCTCCGGCGTTACCTGGTAAGACTGGAACCACTGGCACATGATCCCGTCATCTTTCAGGAGCTCTGAACACTTCTCCCAGAATTCGACCGTGAACAGATTGCCGATTCCAGCTATCCAGGGGTTGGATGGCTCGCTGCTGATCACATCGTATTTCCTGTCGGTGAGGAAGACATGATTGCGGCCGTCACCAATGACGACCTTGGTTCTGGGGTCAACGACCGAGTGATTGTTGAACTCGCCGAAGTAGATTCTGGCCGCGTCGACAACGTCTTGAGAAATCTCGATCAGATCGGCCCTCTCGGGATCGTGATGCAATACCGAGCCGAGGGTCATCCCGCTGCCCAGGCCGATGACCAACACTTGCTTCGGGTCGGGATGAAGCATCATCGCGACGTGCCCTGCCATTTTCTGGGTTGCTATATCCAGGCCCGTGCTGGCATCTATCTTTCCATTGACCATGAGAATGATGCCACCCGTCGGCTCCTGCTTAACAGTGACAGTGCAGGCTGTGCCGTCACGGGACCAGAGAATTTTGCCCTGCACTTCGATCTCTCGTTCGAGGACCTGCATAGGCGTCTCGCCCGGTCGCAGGGATCGAACGGTGTACATGTAAAGACCGCTGTTCAGGCGCGGCATATCCCAACGAGGTACTATGAATGTCAGAATCAGGCCGATTACCACAGCACCCGTGCAGAAGGAAAACTTGGAGACGGCTTTGAATCTCTGGTGACTCAGAATGAGAAGCGCGCAGGCAATGAAATTAATAAAGCCGGCTGCAAGGATGGAGTTCTGAATGCCGAGGAAGGGCAGGAAGAGAAATCCTCCTGCCAGTGACCCGAGTATGGCGCCGAGGGTATTTGAAAAGTAGGCCTCGCCAGAAGAGCGGCCAAGGGACTGTGGACGCCGCGTCCAGATAGTCGTTGTCAGCGGAAACATCAGCCCCATCAGCGAGGTGGGGATGATCATGATCGCAAACAGATAAACGAACTGAACAAGCTGAAGGCGCCCGAAAGAATCCCGATGTGCGGAGAGCACTTTGACCATCCAGTTCGGCAACTCGCCAATAAGCACGACCATCAGAATTCCGGAAAGGCCGATGCCGAGCTGTGTGACTGCCGATCCAAGAATCAGATCCTTGTCGGGCCTTACCCACCTGGTCAGGATGATGCTGCCAAGCCCGATGCCGAAGATAAACGCGGTGAGCATCAGGCTGAATGCATATGTCGATGACCCCAGAATAAGGCTGAATGATCGCGCCAGAGCGACTTCGTAGACCATCGCTACAAAACCGGATATGCCGAACGCCACCAGCGCTGCCTTGCTTTCCAGAGATGTGAATCGTTCCTGTTCTTCAGGTGTCTCATCCGTTTGGCTCTCTTCGGTGGCCGGATGGCTTTCATCGGATTGAGCTGCCTCGACGCCCCCGGTCTGCTTTCTATGAGTTTCCAGGTAGAAGATACAGAGCAGCCCGATTCCAACATTCGTCGCGGCGGCGATCCATACGCTCAGATTAATTCCAAGCGAGGGGATTAGAACGAATCCCGTCAACACGCAGCCCGCGACGGCCCCGAACGTATTGATCGCGTATACGAGCCCGACAGTGCGTCCCACCCCTTCATACTCACGAACGAAATGCCGCAACAGCAGCGGCAGCGTCGCGCCCATGGAAAGCGTCGGCAAAACAAGAATCGAAGTACAGACCACCGCCCTCAACAGATGCAGCCAGACGGATGTCCCCTCTGCGGCCTGGTACACCGCAGCATAGAGAGGCGTCGCCGCCGACAGAATGAACGGCAGCACAATGCAATAGATGCCAATACCGATTTCGAGTACGCCGTAGAGCCAGACCCTGTCCTCGCGGCGGTCCGCCACCCGTCCGCCCCAGAAGCTGCCCAGGGCAAGCCCGCCCATAAACGCCCCAAGAACGGTGGATGTGGCATACACGGAGTTTCCGAAGACGTGCCCTATCAGCCGAACCCAGACTATCTGGTAAACCAGACCGCAGAATCCGGACAGGAAGAAACAGGATAGAAGCAGAAACTGTCGTGTGCGGTGAGACTGCATGAGCGGGATGAATCAGAAACGACACCGTCTATTGCGACACCACCCGATCGCAGGTCTCAATATACAACGTTGGATTGGGTGTTTCGTTGGATGTCAGCTTATCGAAACTCAGGTCAGAGATAAATTGGAGAATGACTGCGGAGAATGACTGCGAGGTGCGTGTACTGTTAATCAGAATAAGTACCACGGATGGCAAAGCCATCCCACCGAATAAGACGTTTAAATCCGTGGGATGGCCTTGCCATCTGCGAACGGCTACCGTATGAAAATGCTGGTAAAGCCTTGGTCAATGCCCGTTCTGAATCAAACTCGAAGGGGAGAACACATGTCAGCCAAACCCGATCTCAATACCGGCAAGCTGGTCTGGTCCGGTGAACATTGGATTAATGGAATCAGCATCGGCGACAGCACAGAGCCCAGCGGCTGGTTCAGCCAGTATTCCATTCGCTACAGCGAAGCCGGTGAAGGGAACGCTTTGCAGTTGGTGATCCCGGAAAAGGATATCTGCTGCATCTGCACTGATAACAGGAAAGTCGGCGAGTGGATCGCAGATGGCTTCTTCTCAAAGAGCAGCATCCTGACACCGGATGTTCCTTTGGTCGATGCCGCGTTCAGGAGGGAAGGCAGTACGAATTCCAATCCAGCCTGGGTGGTCGATTGGGACGGCCATCAGGTGGTGGCCCGATGGAACGTCACCGAGCCGCCTGTCATTGCTTACGGTCCGTTCAGAGAAGGCATCGAGTTTTTCACGATGCTTTTCTTCACCATGGATTCGACCATTGAATTGGACGGCTCACCCATCGAAGGCAAGCCTTACCTCCGCGACATCTGGAAACCATCCATCGGCGGAGATCGCAGTTCGAGCGTGTTTGCGTTGAGCGAATCGATGATTGAGACAACAGCCGACGGTGACCGTTGACTGCATTTCATGGGAAACGCGGGCCGGAGCAGAGCGGCGACAGGGCTGCTGGTGGCAGCCTGCCGCTACACGAGAATCTACTCACCAAACTTCCGTGCAATCGCCGCAAGGCCCTTGAAGAAATAGAGAAGCGTAAGCGAGCCGATGACAAATATACCGGCTGCCGCAAAGTAGAAGAATGCGTCACGCCCTCTGAAAGATGTTGTCCAGGCATCCACGAGCTGAGGGTCCTCATCGCGGAGCTCATACATCCGGGCTGATTCTCCATCAAGACCGGAAACAGGGGAAAGCGCGGTAACCTTACCGTAGTAGAGTGGCTTCTCAGCGGCGTGACAGTCCGTGCAGCCGTTGACGCCGAGTGACTGTGCGCCGGGCCGGACATCGTGTGCATAGGCCCATGTGTAAGGTGCTGCAGCGGGGTGATCGGAATTCACAAGAGTTTCACCCTCAGCTTTGTGCACCTTGCCGGCAGCGACATAGACCACTTCACCCTTCTCAACACTCTCCTGTAACTTGCTGATGATTTTGGTTATCTGCTTCTGATTCGGGAGAGTGGCTTCCTCCTTCATGGATTTCTTTTCTTTCACGATGCCCTGACCTGCATCCTTGACGTCCTCGACGGGAATTGGCTTCAGGGCGTCGCCATCAAGTGTTCCGAACCAGGCGGGCCAGACCATGCGGTGCGGAGTGATTTTCTGCGACTCGTCCTTAAGAAAGACCGTGCCAACGATCATTGGGAGCTTCTGCCGGTGCCGGGTGGCGATGCCGAGCTGGTGCGCCATCGAGGTCTGGAATCCGCCGGATTCCGGTCCTGGCCATGGGCCTGCATGACATGAGGTGCACGACATCTTCTCAAGATGCAGAGTGGGCAGCCCTTTGTGACCGGGCCGCGGCGCAGCGAAACGCCCACCCAACGCTGCGCCTTCCTCTGCGTCAGCTTCGCCGAGATGGCAACCCCGGCACGAGAGCGCGGCGGGCGTGGCTGTGTCACCCTCTATTCCTCGATTAATCGAATGGTCGAGACCGTTGCGGTGACAGTCGACACATTTCAGGCCCGCTGCAATGTGGACGTCAGTGTCCGTCTGCCAGTGAGTCTTTTCTCGACCAGTGCTTATGGCCGTGTGGCAGAAGTAGCATCGGTCGTTTGGGGGCGACTTGGTGACGTTAAAAAGAATGCGATCGTTGCCATCGAATTTCGTCCTGTCATAGATCACCTGCGGTGGCTTCTGATCTGGAAAATCCGGGTTGGGGCCGACAAACGGGTCGTAGTCCTCGGGCAGTGATTTTGCCTCACCGCGTACCATGGCGAAGTCTGCCGCCGCGGTTGGCGCCCATTTGAAATTCTGCTTCTGAATCTGGACGCCCCACTCCACCGGGTCGTGTCTCTGATCGGCGGAGTGACAGAGGAGACAATCGACCTCCAGGCTGCCGGCGATCATCCAACGAGCGAGGACATCCTCTTTATCTTCGTCACGCCTTTCTCCCACCCCGCCGCCCGGCAGGTGCCTGCCGAATTCCTGTATGAACTTCCAGTATGTCAGGCCGACTTCATCCGGCTGGAACGTATTTTTCCAGCCGCGGTAGCTCAGCGGAATCTGAGTGCCGGTTGGTTCATCTACGAGAATCCAGGGCTCTCCTGGGCGGCCGTGTTCCACTCCCTTGTCCGCGGCGTTGAAGTGCCAGCCTCTGTGGATCTGCCCATAGGGGTGGCATTTGCCGCAGGTCCGTGCCGGAGAGTAGGGCGGGGCCTGTTCGTCCGATGGATCGATGGCCGTGCCGTCTTCATCGTAGAGGGTGATGCGATGAATGAAGCGCGAGCGGCTGTCGGTCTTCAGAAGCTCGACCTCGGACTGCACAGTTGTCAGAAACAGAAAGCAGAGGCAGAGCATCCAGTGGGTCTGATGGGAGGTAATGCCGGAAGGTTGCTTCCAGACACCGGTTACCCCATGGCCATTTCCTGCTTCACTTTCGACCGCTATCACGCCTTGAATTCTTCGGGTTTGAAGAAGTATTTCTGCTCTTTCTCCACAGCTTCATTGACGCGCAGCACTGAGACAGCCGTCTCAAAGCCTACCTCTGCCGGGCAGGTGAGCGGCGTGCCGTTGCGGATTGCGCTGAAGAAGTTCTCCAGATGGAGCTGGTGTGGTTTCTTTTTGCTTTCGGCAAGGAGTTTCTGTCCCTTAGGATCTTTCTTTCCATCAGCAGTGAGTGTTTCTCCGATTTTCAATTCGAAAGCCTTCTTATCCATCTTGTCAAATGTTTCTGACTGATCTTCCCATTCGCGGCGTTTGGCGTGGACCTCGCGGAAGAAGAAACCCTTCTTGGTATCTTCAGAAATGACCATTGAGCCTTGGTCGCCCATAAAGGTCTCGTAGAAGCCGCCGTGGCTGGTGGTGTTCAGCACCTGGTAGGTGCCTCGAACAGTGCCGTATTCCTTTTCGTATTCGTAGATGGCCATGATGTTGTCATACCACTCGCTCTTTTTGTAGTAGTCGGTACCACCGGAGGCCAGGACAGCCTTAGGATGGGCCTGGAGAAACCAACTGAATATATCCACCTGGTGCGAGCCGAGGTCGGCAATGGGACCGCCCGAAAACTTGCGATACCAGCGCCAGTTGCGGAAGCGTTCCATGGTGTCGTACCCGAACTTTTTCAGTGTTGCCTCGTCCAGCGGTTCTTTCTTCGGCCAGCCGATATCGAGTCGCCTGGCGCGATTCCACTGGCCGCTGAAGTGATTGATCTGACCGAGAATCTTGTCCTTTGTGATCAGCTTGATGGCGTGGTGGTAGCGGATGTTGCTGCGGCGTTGATGTCCAATCTGAAGGAGTTTGCCGGTCTCCCTGGCTGCATCTGCCATTGATCTGGCGCCCTCGATAGTGTTGGACATTTCCTTTTCGCAGTAGACGTGAAGCCCGGCCTTGAGGCAGGCGATGGTGTGTTCCGCGTGCAGCCAGTCCGGTGTGGCGATAATGACGGCATCGAGGTCCTTCTCCTGAGCCAGCATCTCGCGATAGTCGCTGTACACGTTGACAATGTGTTTGTACGCCTTGAGGTATTTTCTTGCGTAATTCTGGTGGTATGGCCAGATGTCGCAGAGGGCTTTGTAGCGGATGCCGGGGGTCTTGACGCTATTGAGGATGAGGTTACGTCCCTGGCTGCCGGGGCCGATCATGGCGATGTTTATGTCGTCGGGTTTCTTTTCCTCGGCAGTGGCGGTCATCGATGCGAGAAGGGCGCTCGCGCTGGCGGCCGCGGATGTGGTTTGAACAAATTCCCGGCGTGTGAGCTCCTGAGACTCCTCCTGCGGCTGTGTCTTCTGATCACTTTGCTTAACCATAATGAAGCCTCGTTTCCTGTAATTATTGGAGTAGAATCGGCCGGTAATTGTGGCGAACACCTCAGGTGTGGCAAGCGGAGCAGATGCGCCACCAAACTTACAGAGCTTCGAGCAATGGCAAAAATCCTGATCGTTGACGATGAAATGGCAATTCGCCGGCTGCTGACAGAGATGGTGACTTTACTGGGGCATGAGATAGACGAGGCTGAATCCGGACAGGAGGCGCTGTCCAAGGTGACGAGCGAGGGGGCCGATATCGTCCTGATGGATTTCCACATGCCCGGGATGGACGGCATCGAGGCGCTCAAAAGACTGCATGAAAGTAATCCGGGGCTGCCTGTCATCTTTGTCACGGGTGAGGATGGCGCGGACACCGCCATTGAGGCCATGCGATACGGAGCGCATGACTTTCTGAAAAAGCCAGTCTCCAGCGACTCTGTTCGAGAAGTTATAAAGAGCGCCGTTGAAACCCTCCGTCATCAGGTGCGGGTCGAATTCGAGGCTGCCGGACCTACAGAGCCGAGGGAGCAGATCATCGGGCGGACAGCGCAAATGCTCGAAATCTACAAGCTGATCGGCCAGGCATCTGCCTCAAATGCCACAGTGCTGGTGACGGGAGAGAGTGGTACGGGTAAGGAGCTCGTCGCTCGCGCGATTCACCAGCACAGCGATCGCTCTTTACGTCCGTTCGTCGCGGTCAATTGCGCGGCGCTGCCGGATAGCTTGCTCGAGAGCACTTTGTTTGGACATGAGAAGGGTTCTTTTACCGGCGCTCATCAGCGTCACATCGGCAAATTTGAGCAGGCGGATGGGGGCACGATCTTCCTTGATGAAGTCAGCGAGATGTCGGTCTCTGTCCAGGCAAAACTGTTGCGCGTTCTTCAGGATAAAACGTTCGAGAGGGTAGGTGCGGAGGAGACCCTGTCCTGCGATGTGCGAGTGCTCGCGGCCACGAATCGGCGACTCGATGAAGAGGTGGATCAGGGCGGATTCCGGCAAGACCTCTACTACCGACTGAACGTCGTTCAGATCCGCATGCCTCCTTTGCGGGAACGGCGAGAAGACATCCCCCTGCTCGCCGAGTATCTGCTTGCACAGGTGGCTCAGGAACAGGGCCGCGGCGAGATTCCGGTGCTTTCACCCGACGCGCTCCAATTCCTGCTGCGGTGCCATTGGCCGGGCAACGTCCGAGAGCTGAGGAATGTGCTGGCGCGGGCCCTGGTCAGCGCGCCTTCCGGTGTCATTTTGCTGGAGCACCTGAGCGTTCCGCAGGGCCCGTCTTCCCCTGCGGTTTCTGACGGTTTATTCTGGTCCTGTTCCAAAGAACAATTGGATGGAGTCGAAGAAGGGATATTCGATGCGATGATTCCAGAGTTCGAGCAACGGCTCATCGAATATGCTCTTAACCGAACCGGCGGCAATCAGGTGCAGGCCAGCAAGCTGCTCGGGATCTCACGCTCGAAACTGCGGGACAGGATGGCACGCAGGGAGACAAGGAGAGGAGGAGAGGGGGAGACAAGGAGGGGAGGAGAGGGGAGGAGGGATTCAAGGGCCGGTGAATAGGAACAGCGGGCTCCACTTTCCTGGCAAGTTTTTCAATTACTCCCGGATGGTTCAAAAACAGTTGGTTGGCGAAAAACAGACAGCCAGCCGGGCTTCCTCGAGACAGTCGGCAGGGGGTAGGAACCCATCCATTTCAAATCCGCCCAACACAACAACTTAAGTAGGGCGAAACAGCCGCGGCCAGAATCGGATCGGCTTCGGCACCCTGCGAGCTATAGGGCCACGTATGAACACTCGGCCCCGCTCCATCCAGCCAACCATTTTCGCCTTCGCTCTTGCTGCGGCATCGTTCGCCTGCGCGGACCAGGACATCTCTCGCCTCACCGTCCGAGTTAACAAGGTCGACAAGCTCAGTATGACTGATGGCGGATCAATCAACCTGGACCAGGCCGTTGCGAACGTGGTGGGAAATCAGGTTGTGCTCGGTCCCGTGGAGGACTCGACTGCCAGATTGAGCTTCACTCACAACTCGTCCTCCCCAATGAAAATCGTTGCAGAGGCGCAGAGCGTACCAGGCAACAGTGATATCTCTCTCAGGGTTTCCGTTGACGGAGGCGCTGGCGACAAGGTCATCGTTGACGCGGGTAATGGAACCGGAGTCCAAGAAGTGATGACAGACGTCCAGGCCGGGGCATTCACAGACAGAGCCGTCACCTACGCAGCAAGTTGCACCAGCGAAGGGACTCCTGTGGAAGGCCCAACTGATTATGGTTTCACAATCGTCTTCACCAGCGTAGAGGATTGATCCAATGACCACAGCCCTGCATTCAACGCCGCGCATCCTTCGGACGGAAGGCATCGACTACCTCGGCCTTACACTCAATATAGGGCCCTTCGATAAGATCGACACAGTAAGGGACGGCTTTAAAGATCTCGTCTATTGTTTCCCGGATAGATTTGGGTTTGCCGGGAAGATTGATTATCAAGGATTTTCCTCTGGTTCCCGCCAATTGCCGACTGAGGATGGCAGTCGGGACATACTGAAGTGAGATGGCCCGCATCTGCTCGCCGAAGCCTTGAAGGATGCGCTCGCAAACGGTCTCGGTCGCCTCGGGGGTGATGTCCCGGGGCGCGGGGCCCGTGCCGCCAGTGGTCACGATCACCGAGCAGCCCTGCTCGTCGGAAAGCTCGATCAGTGCGGCCGTGATGGCATCCATCTCATCGGGCACGACACGATAAATGGCCTCCCATTCAGAGTCGATGGCTTCCTGAAAAAATTCGAGTAGCGCGGGGCCGCCTTCGTCTTTGTATTCCCCGCGGCTGGCGCGGTCGCTGACCGTGACGATGCCGAACTTAACGGAGTCGCCTTTGGAATCGGTATTGCCACCTTTACTGGGAGTGTTTTCAGGGAACTGATTCATAGCTGATTCATTGGAGTTGAAATGGGATGTCTGCGGTCAACAGGGCCGTCGAGTTTTCAGTCGCCATTAACAAGGTCTCCCAGCAGCATCAGAAAACCGACGCGAAAGCCGGTACCGTCGTATTTCCCGGGATTGAAGTTCGGCTTGAGCTTCTCTTTGTTGACGACCGAGCTTCTGTCCGGCTGATCCGGATGAAGTTCGACAGACACTTCGTGGATCTTATCTGTCAGCTTGCTCGCCACACCCAGACTCGCCAGCCGGTGATAGCGGCAGTATCTGTCGAACCGTGGCCTGGGTTTAGGATTGGTCTTGCCGTCGACGGAGATGATGACCTGTCCCCCATCCGGCCCGAGGATGTCATACAGGGAGGCCTTCGTTCCTTTGAACTTGAAGGTCAGCTTTGAGCCCGGCTTTGTAGTTTCCCAAAGTTCCGGCAACCGATTCCTGAATCGTCTGCCCAGCCCTTTCTTCGCGCCGAGCTTCTGCCACTCCCCGCTCATCATGTCTTTGGACAATGGGACGAGATTGGCACGTTCCCAGTTGTCAGCGATGTAGGGCTTCTTGATCTCGTGTTTTAGAGGCTTCGAATCCTCCATGGCAATCATCGCATCCGCGATGACGTCCGTGTAGACCGTGTGCCCTCCATCGAGTGGATGGACACCATCCCTGGAAAAGAGGATCACATCTTTGGGCGTTGGCTTCTCCTTGCCGTTCTCATCCTTCGCCGGGACATAGAGCAACTTTCCATTGCGAGCATGCTCCGCCGTTTTCATCGCCATATTGATAGAAGGGATCCCGTAGTGCTCCGCGAGCATTTCATCGGCAGACGCGGCGCGAGGACAGAGGCCGCGATCAAGATCCTTTTCGTAGTTCACACGGAAGGTGTAGACGTAGCAGATGTCTATTGTTGGGTCGGTCTTCCACGCCTGACGGATGATACCTTCCATGCCGCGCCAGATGTTTTCGGGAGATGCGCCACCATCGTTGACGGAGAATTCAACGAAAATCAGATCCGGCTTGTGCTGAAGAACGTCCTGGTGAAACCGGTAAACGCCGAGGCCCGATCCGGTACCGCCAATAGCTGCATTAATCTCACTGACTTTTACGTCAGGATAGCGGTTCTGAAACCACTTCAAGGTCTTTACACGCCAGCCAGCCTGCGCAGTGATGCTGCCACCAAAATAAGCAATGCTGACATCCTTTCCGCCCTTCAGTTTGGCGAAGACATTGCCCAATCCATTTCGCTGGTGACAGAGCTTCGCGGGAACGAGTTCGATGGACTGCTCAGAAAACCCTTCGAAGCAGAAAACAAGACAAGGAATGAAAATCAGTTTAGCCTGCATTTCGCATATTATTGTTGATGGGAAGAATAAGGAATTGGGGAAAGTAGGAAATAGGAATACGGATTTTTCATGCTTCGAAGCTTCTGGGCCGATTCTACAGCGACACCGGTCTCCGTTTACCGATTTCCCAAAATCTAACGCTGTAGTATTAAGTACCACGGATAGCAGAGCCATCCCACGGGATGGCTTAAACCGGTTTTCATCCGTGGGATGGCCTTGCCATCTGTGGTAAGAATCCCTCGGCGGACAACTCAGGTTCATCGAAAAAGTTTTCCAGAATCAGAAAACCTTCGTTCTGAAAGTGATGAATCTGGTCCGCTGTTATTTCCATTCCGGTTTCATTGTAGTGGTCTTTGAAAGTTGGACATTTTCGGAAAAGAATCGGAAACAGCAACGAACGATCTGACCCGACAGGGGCCGGCTGAATTAGAGAGAGAGCTGTGTGACACACTTCGATACCGAGAAGAAGGAAATCATGGTCGATGCGTGCGCAGAAGACCGCCACTGCGCCCGTTTTCGCCGC
>Ga0187827_10001420_pt1 | contig 35216 bp, 25 predicted proteins | sample ETNtaG_39_FD_167969 | JGI IMG/M metagenome (GOLD analysis project Ga0187827, IMG submission 167969) | Marine microbial and viral communities from oxygen minimum zone, Eastern Pacific Ocean - ETNP2014_SV_150_PacBio MetaG (Illumina Assembly) | ecosystem: Environmental > Aquatic > Marine > Hypoxic...
ACAAGTCGAATCTGATTTCATTCTTCGATAATGCATTATCATCAGAGTGAGATTTGGCGAATTTGCTTTTACATACTGATTGCCTGTAGTTTCTTTCACATTAGACGAAAGTTGATGACTTCCTGCTGCGCCCGCACAATAGATGGTCGAGGCGGAAGTCAGTTCAGTTCGCAATCTACCGGTGATTTTGCCGAATGGTAGATTGCTTGGCACTGTGCACGATACTGTCATCGACACGGATGATTGGGTGTGCACGCATATTTTCGTCGCTGACCCACCTTCTGATTTGGTTGAAGGGAGAGTACACGTTGCAATTCCTTGGAATTGGGTGCGCTCAGTTGGCGATGTAGTGGTGCTGCGTTGGTTCCCTCCTACCCCTATTCCTCGCGATTAATCATTCGAGAAATTGATTTTTTCGATGATACTAATTGGAACGAAGTTACGATACGATTCAAAAGGGGAAGGTGAACGCATACGCAATGCGTACCTTCTCGGCCGGGGTTCTTCTGTTGCTTCTTTTGGCAACTTCTGCCCCTTTTGTTGAGGCCACTTCGAAGGGAGTAATTTCCTGTACTCCAGCAGACACAGATATGTTACCAGCTAATTGGCCTCTAGATGATGGAACCTGTGTTCGTGTTGATCTTGGAATTCTTTCACCAGGTGAAACTCTTTCTTTTGATATTGATTCAAATGTTGCGATTGATATTTTATTGTTCGATGCAAATTCTGTTACAGTTTACCAGAATGAACAAAATTACCGCCTTGACTCAGTTTGGCAATCCGAGTCAGTTTTCGAATCATTCTCAGGGAATGGAAGCTGGCATTGGACTACTCCTTCTGACAGAGATGCAACAGCTTGGTATCTCGTGCTAGATAATATGGGCCATCCTCAAGATAATGGAAGTGGAGCCCAAGGAGGAAGTATTGCAGCAGTCACTTTGAATATTGAGACAGTTCCTAGCCCTGATTTCGGAATTATCGATTCAATAGTCCGCCTAGAAACTGGCACACACAATATTATTGCGGGTCCTCTTTCTCTAGATTATGGAACTATAATCAATATGTTTGCAACTACAATGCAAGGTGCTCCTGATGTATTTATTATGACGCAAGCTCAACATGATAATTACTTATTAGATGGAACAGCAACAACTTATATTTCAGGAACAGAAATGTTACTAATATTGGAAGAACGCTCAACTTCTTGGGCTGTGACCGAACAGTATGATGGTCAGGATTTGTACATAGCAGTCGATAACCATCCCGGTCCTGCTGGTGGAGGTGCAGGAACCGGATTTGTCGCAACAACAGTAGTAATCTCTTTGACTCCTGTTGTTAATCCAATTATTACCGATTCTGAAAGTCTTGCATTGGTTGATGTTGGAGCCAATGTCATTCTCGATGCTTCAAATACTCCGAATAGGTCAAATCAAATTGAAGCAACTGAATTTCACTGGGATACTAATGGTGATGGGGTTGATGATACTGTTGGGATGACAGTAAGTATCAGTTGGGATGAACCAACAAATGTAAGTGTCCGTTTGCGAGTAATTTCTCAGGATGGTCGCAGTGCTACCACCGATCAATTAATTGAAGTTAAAGACATCTCAAATCCCGAAATTTCTCTTTCTAATTCAGATATCATTCGCAGAGATTTCGATGATGAATTAGTTCTTTTTGCGACTATTCAGGACAATTGGGGGATCTCAAAAGTTGAATGGTTATTAGATGATTCAGTTGTAGAATCCTTTGGAGCAAGTAATTGGCAAGATGGAGCCGCATTCAATTTCCGTTTCAATACAACATATCTTGCAGGAAACTACACTGTCACATTGCGAGTTACCGACAATGGTGGTCTAATTAGTGAGGAATCCATCAATGTTGAGTTGTATGATTCATCCCCCCCCTTTGTCTCAAGTACTTCTGAAGAAATTTCAGTTAGTTCAGGAAATCCCTACGAATTTATTGCCGATGCTACTGATTCCGAATCAATTAATCTTCAATATTCTTGGGATTTTGATATTGATTCGGATGGTCTAGATGAAGATGGCGATACGAGTAATGATGTTGATGCAACGGGTAATCCTGTATCATTCACATTTGAAAACAGTGGGTCATTTGAGGTTGTTTGCACCATTACAAATGATGCGGGAATTCCATCTCAAATTACATATTTCGTAACTGTAAAAGATTCAACTAGTGATAATAGTATATTTGGTATGAGTCCTTATTTGTTGATAGGACTGATAATACTGGTTGTTCTATCCATTGTCTCCTTGGTCGGTCTAATCTCATGGCGAAGAATGACGAATGAACGCCTTAAGTTACTTCTAGCCGAGCAAGAAGCTGAAGAAGAAAAACCAAGAGAGTTGACTATTGAGGAACAGAAGGCAATGTATGGTGGCGATTCAGCCTTCAATCAACCAGCCCCAACCCCCTCTGCCTCCTCTTTCGGGCAATTCGCATCGGGAATGTCGGGAGATCCTAATCCAGTTGATTCCATTTCTATTGATGATGCGATAGATGAAGTTGATATTGAAGCCCTCATTAATTCTCCAACACCAATTGAATCGACTAAGATATCTAGTCCTGCAGCAGAATTACTGGCCCAATTTACTACAGATGAAGACGAAGTCGTTGAGGATGATGTAGTTGAGTATTCTCATAATAGTGACAATAAGAATTCAGATGGGGTGTGGAAATCAGATTTGTCTGAATACGAAGAAGAAGAACTTCCAATTCCACCACCTCCTACTGTAGATGAACCTGAAGATGACAATCTAGCAGACGACAATAACTTGGAAAAAGAAGAAGAGTCTTCTTCTGAATTACCAGACGATAGAACAGTTCAACAAGATTGTAGTGATTGTGAACAGAAATTTGAGATTATTCTTCCAGAGGGTCATGATGTTGTAAGAGCCGCTTGTCCTGCATGTGGTTCCATTGAGACGATAAAACTAGAATGAATTGGCTAATTCATTACTGTCTAAAGATGAATCATTGAGTGCCCTTGCAGCCCAAGACCCTAAATCGCACCTGATAGAGGTGATGATATGAGCAATGGCGCTGTTCGATTGATTCGAACTACACCAAGCGTCAATAATTCACATGCAATTCTCATAGTAGCATTGTTCCTTTTGCCTACTATTGCACCATTAGTCGCGGTAAATGCCGAGTCCCGAATTGAGTCTAAGGATTTTGAAATTCTCGATGAATTATCTAAAGTTTTAGAGGAAAGAAATGAAGTAATTGACTCAAATGCTATTGGACAATTAGCAAGTCCAATGCTTGAGCAACTCAAGTTAGGAATCCAAAACACTTCGGTTGCTGATCCATTACATGATATTGAAGAAGCATTGGACGAGGTCAGTTTAGTCGATACAAATGCACCACAAGTAATTCATCCTGAGCCCTATATATTGCTTACAAATGAGAGCAGCCGCCCTCCTGGTGAAGTTAGAACAATTTGGACTACTCTATTCAATTTGACAGACTATGTTATTTGGACTCGTTATATTGACAATGATGGGAATGTCGTGGAAAAATTTCAGACAATAACATTCACTACAACTTTACTCTCATTCCTCGATTCGGAAACAGAGGCATTCCTTCATCAGGTTGACATTGATGATGATGGTGATGATGATATCCAAGTCGGGTTGAGTGTAGATCTTAACGACCTTGAATTGGACGGTTCAACTCTCTCTGCAGCCGCTCAACTAGACTATCGGATTACAGTTCTTCAATCCAGTCTAACCGATTCGGATTGGGATAATTTAGAAACTCTTGAAGTATCTTTGCTCAAGGCTTTCGCTTATTCAGAGGGAATACTAAGTGAGGGTGAGAGTTATGTTTGGGTTATTGATTCAAAGTTTACCCATACGCCATATGAATTCACACTTGGCGTGGGCTTAGAGCGATTTAATTTTGATATCTCCGGAGTTGCAGGAGAGTTTTTGAGTAGCATTACCACATTAATACTTGGACTGGGACTTGGCGATGATAATAGTGTAACTATCGCTTCAATCGCATCTCCATACCAAGTATCGATAGAGAATCAGGGTCAAACAGATTGTCCTAATGACTATTCACCAATTGAGCTAACAACTCTACCTTCGAGTGAGATTGGTTGTGGAGTTACTGCTGGATTTGGTTATGTTCACTATTCACCTCCTGACTCTCAAGATGAGCGTGATGTTTGGGAAGTTGCATATATTGAAGCCGCAATTCATCCTAATCGATTAGCCAATATCCTACCCTCACAAGTAGATGTTACTATCAGGACTGATAGTACTCTAGCTGATGGGACTGGCAGTTTGGGGGAAAATGGCCTCACTACAATTGAATACTGGGCCGATGAAAGAGCAGATTTGCACTTACATTTCCACGAAGATCGCTCTCAGGTTCCCCCTGAGAATTCAGATGGAGAATATGGGAATCTAACTGATTCAATTGGTTGGTTTAGAGGAATGCCAGCAGGATCTCTCGATGACCAAGAAATTGATAGAATCTTCACAATGCTTGGTTCAAAATCTTCACCCGAACTTCCTGGAGGGCAGCCAGATCGTCTAGGTTTGATTATTGGTGTAAAGAATTTCACAAGAGATACATCACAGAATGTTGACGACTCAACTCTGCCTGTGAATCCAGCCTACCCTCCAAAGACTCTGGTTCTAGTGCGTTCAGTAGAGTCTGTAGAGGAAGTTGAGTATAATTCTTGGATGAAACGAGGAGGTTTATCGACGGATCACCAAAGAATCCAGATTACCGCCCTAGATGTTCCAACGGCAGTAGTTCTATTCGGTTCATTTGAATTAGGTGGAACTTCTCAAGCGGATACAAGCCTAGATTCTGAACAAAATCTAGATTTCATGTCTAGAATACTCGATGTTGTATTGATAAATATCGTAGACATTTTCTTAGATATTGGAACTATAATTAACGATATTCCTTCAGCAACTGTAGATGTAATCAGTGGCGGAGTTGGTGGGTCGGGTGGCTTATCGGGCCAAACAATTCATCTTCAGATGCACGATAACTGGCAAATTAATCGAGAAGCAACATCAATCGAAGAGATAGGTTTGCAACTTGGATCTAGTTCACACCCGGTAATGCCCGGAGATCATCTCATTCTCGCTACAGATCGCTCGCTTGATATGGTACAGGGGACCGATGGACCCCAAAAGCCTCTGGTAGAAGTTGCTGCAAGCCTCAGGTTTAGTGGATTAAGTTCGTTTACTCTTATTGACGATAGAGATGCCGACTCTCAATATATTCAGTTACTTACACAAGCAAACGAGGAATTCTCATTCCTATATATCGATCATCCTAGTAATAATCTCAGTGGGGCTGCTCATCAAGGAGTTTCAATATCGGATATTCCTGATAATCTTACAGCTGATTTAACTCCAGAACGAGCCTCCTATTTGGCTAGTTCACCAATTGATAGGATAAGTTATACTGGAATTGAGGGTTCTCAAAGACAGGCAGCGCATATACTAGATATTCCCACCTCATTTTCAATTGAGTTTGGCGATATAACCAAATTTAATTCATCAACTCCAATTTCAACTATTCATGCACAAATGACAAACTCTAGCGAACCAGTAACAATGAGTGGCGACCATTTCCTTTTCCATCATGAACCCAAAGATGGTTCGTCAACAATTTCAACTAGAATTTCTGGCTTGCAAGAAGTTGGATGGGTGAGTCCAATTGAATCTGGTGCCTCTGGTCCACTTGGCCGTGGTACAGCATTTATGACCACTGCTGGAGATAGAACTCTGAGTATTGATGTCGAACACGCATCAACTGATGGACAAGGTGGCCTCTCTGCATCTGTACTAATTGATCCGTTACCTTCTAGTCTTTCAGTGGAGATACCAACAGGTTCTGATGCTGAAGGAACTCTAAATATTCCTGAATTGAATACTAGTCAAGGCGTTTCAGGAGTCGCTTTCTTCCTCGGAGGATTAGCGGAACTAGGTCAGTCAGTAAACCAAGTTCTTGCTGGCGTAACCTCTGATATTGCTTCGGGAAAACAGGACGGAAACGGTTCTTTCTCTTATGGTATTGAGTTGGATGCGGACAGTTCTTTTGATCTGATTTTCGATGCCAGTCATGGTAATGGTACGGTAGAAAGTCCTCCATGGGTCCATGGAATATCTTTCAATTCAGCAAGTTCAGGAATTAGTGATGGGTTCCATGTTCGAGGCTGGTTGCCTGAACTCCCTCCTCAAATCGATCTGTCCGTTACTCGTCTACCAACTGAACAAGGACAAGATTGGGCTATTCAATTGGGAATGGAGGATTGGAAACCCGTTCGACCGGAATTTATGATTAATGTCGAGGGAGTAAACGGCCAAGATTTATTGTTGACTCTAGATGGACTAAATGTTGGAAAATCTACTTCTCTTGGTATAGATTCAATATTTGAGATACGTGAGACGTCAGGAGGAATCACAGAAGTCACAACCTCAACTCACTACTTTATGTCAGACCGTCTCGATTGGATTCACGTACTTCTAATCAATCGAGAAGCCGGAGCAAGAACTGAACTTCTTGTTAATGACATTCCCGAATCAATAGATTTGCAAGCTAGTATTGGAACTGCAGTTTCTCTAGACATGACCGTCCCCGAATCGTCTAGGCGAGATGGTCCTGCTGTTGATTCAATAATGCTTCAACAAATGCAGTGGATGCATGGTAAATGGTGGCCAGCTACCGTATTCTTACAAGATGTTCCAAATTCAATCAGTCTTACAACTGAACCAGATTTGAATTTTGACATCACTAAGAGTCTGGCATTTCAGGGAACTCCAATTCTTGATTTTTCTGCATCGGAGGAAGGCATGTCCCTATACATTGAAGCCAATGGTAGAGCAATCAATAGTAGGGGAGACATAATTCTCTTAGCAGAAGGAATGACCGATAAAATGGTCATCGCACCAACGGATGACTATGGCTTAGCAATTAGATCAGGTGGGGATGGTGTTGAACGAATTTATCTACGAACAACCAATATTCCGGCTACTCCTCCAGTAGTTCTAGAGGAGATGGAGGCTTTAGGTGAGAATTTACGTAGTGCTACAATCCATGTTGTTGAAATTGCAGGCCCATACAGTGTAATTGAGATTGAAGATGTACAAGGTGGGCGAATTATTGCTTCTGCTAGGGCATCCGCAGAAGTAGAAGGATTAGGGACAACATTAGATCTTAGAGGTGTACTTCTTGACGCTCAGGTTACAGGAGGGGTTCCTACCGGTACGAGTCTTGGAGTAAATGGTCTAGCTTCCGACTTATCTCTCCTAAATCTTATTCCTGGGTTTGAAGGATCTACTCATCATATTATTGCTCCTGAGCCTTTTTCTTCGGCTATACTTACACTTACTGTGACATTCATTGGAGGTGACTAAAATGGGTTTACTTGAGAAGTTAAAAAATGCAAAAGGCGAAGATTCTCCTGAAGCCACTGAAAAGGCACATGAAATCTTACAAATAGTCGGAGAAAGGGTTGAAGTTATTCGCCCTACCCGTGTGATTTTTGCTTCGATTTCTGTTTTGTTGATTCTCAGTGCTGTTTTTATTGTCGGCACATGGCTTGTTCCATATGACCGAACCTCAGTAGATGTTGTTTATATTCAAGGTGGCTCAGGACATGTAGTTCTAGTTGAGTTGAACAATAAAGGTTCACGATCAATTGAGGACATCACCATGGATATTCGATTTTTGGATGATTTGGGGGTAGAAATTGCTCGAACAAGTTTTGCTTCTGAAGAGATTCCAGCACATACCTCAGTAGCAGGAGATGAATTGGAATTACTAATTAGTGGTGCATCAGTTTGGGAGAATTATACTATCGAAATTACTCTTGATTATACTTATGGGGGTGATTCCTATGATGAGAGATTTACTCATGAAGTCGGTCAATGGACTAGAGAAATGTTCACGGATAAGGCTCCTATTCGATTTTTCTAACACGACCTATGGTCGTGAATCAAGAGGTTACAATTGACCCGAATACTGAAAGGTAGAGTATTTCGGGGCTGTTCTATGTCTCAGCGAGCCTCGTTGTTGGTTCTAACAATTCTTCTTCTTGGAATGGCTCCACTTAGTGGGACAATGATTGATGAATCATCGTCATCAGAATTACCTCTAGATAATGCCACCAAGAGAATTGAAATTTCAGCCAATCCAGATTCAATCAGAGATCTTGGTGAATCAAATATAATCGAAGGATTTGAGAGAACTCGTAGTAATACTGCTGAATCTTCTATCGGTGTATATACTGAGATTGGATTGATTCCTTCCGTTCATATTCCTAGTTCATTGACAGTAACCCGTTCGGATCTAGTAATTGTAATCGTAAATGGTGAAGTGGGTATTTGGGATGCAAGAATTTCAATAGAAGAATCAGCAAATGTAGAAATTAGAACTACAATTCCTCCATCAGGTTTCCTCGTTCAGGGTGATGAGAAAGAGATTTCTAAGTTAGCCGAAATCGATGTGATTGAAGCCGTCCATTATATTCCAGTAGGAATCCTCGTTGATCCCATTTTGAGAGTAGTCGATGAGGGTAAGATCATGGTTGAGATTCTGGGTTGGAAGGATGATGAGTTGCAGAGACATTCTGAGCCAGGTCTAGGTATTGATGCATCTTTAGAAGAGGTTTCGGAAGAATGGATGAACGATGCCTGGAGTCCCGAAGAGGGTCGATTATGGGGCGAAATTAACCTTGCTGATTTAGGAAAAATTTCTCAACATCCTTCTGTTGCTTGGATTTCTCCTCTGCCTGTGCTTGAACTTCACAATGATAATGCAAGAAACTGGATGGGAATAAATTCTGTTGATTCTTACTTTGTTACAGATTTAGATGGCTCTGGACAGACAATAGCAGTTGGTGATTCTGGAATAGATCATGATCATGGCGACTTTGGTAACAGAATAGTTGCTAGAACATCAGTCACTCCTGGTGATTCGAGTACGGCTGACCCTAGTGATGGGCATGGCACCCACGTTGCCTGTACAGTTTTGGGTTCAGGAATGCGTAGTAGTGGCACATATGCAGGTGTTGCTCCGGCCGCCAGTCTATACTTTCAAGCGATGGAAGACGATGACGAAGGTTCATTGTATAGTTATGGAATAAATAGCATGCTTAATTCTGCTTACAACGATGGCGCTCGATTACACACAAACAGTTGGGGTTCACATAGTGGACATGGTTCCTATTCAACCCAGTCAGAAGATGCTGATGATCGCACATCAACTTGGGATCAGTACTGGTCTTATGACGGGATGACAGTCCTTTTTGCCGCAGGAAATGACCGATATACGGGTGTAACGCCTCCTGCAACGGCCAAGAATGTGATTACTATCGGAGGCCATGATAATCGAGGTAGTGGATCTCCAGATAGTATGTACTATTACAGTAGCAGAGGACCTACTGATGATGAAAGAATCAAACCGGATCTAGTTGCTCCTGGAGATGGAATCAGGTCATGCAGAGCTCAGGAGGCTTCAGATGCCCCTGATAATTTGAATAATGACTGGTATTTGGAATACAGTGGTACTTCAATGGCTACACCTGCTGCAGCAGGTGCTGCAACTTTAGTACGAGAATATTTGATGGAAGTTGCAAATAGGCCTGCTCCTCAAGGCGCTCTAATCAAGGCTCTACTTATTCTAGGAGCCGAGGATATGGGAACTCGAAATATCCCCAATGACGATGAAGGATGGGGTCGTGTAAATCTGATAAATTCATTAATTCCAGATAGTGATGAAGGGATATTCGTAGATGATAGAAATAGAATCAAGAGCGGACAAACACGTGAATATAATTTCGATATCACTAGATCGGGGGAATCTCTCAAAGTGGTCCTAGCATGGTCGGATTTCCCCGGCTCGTCTCAATCTAACACTCAACTAAGAAATGATTTGAATTTACAAGTCACCAGTCCAAATGGAAACATGGTCTACAAAGGCAATGTTTTCACTTCAGGTCATTCAATTACTGGAGGTAATTGGGATGATGTAAACAACGTCGAGGTGGTTTTGGTCGACTCAGCCTCGACCGGCACATGGACAGTCAGCGTTAAGGATGATTATCATGGAGGTGGCCGAACGTGGCAACCATACTCAATAGCAGTTAGAGGTGTAAATGTCAATGATTTGTCACCTGATCCAACTTTCTCATCAGAAGTTATCATTGACCCTATCATTCCACAAGTTGGAGAAAATGTTGATATTACCGTAACTGTTGAAAATTTAGGAGCGGGGTCAATCCCTGATCTTGATGTAATGGCTAGAATTGATGGTTCACTAATCTCAACTCAGGTTATATCGTTAATTCCTGGTGAATCAAAGCAAGTTACATGGAATTGGACGCCCACACAGGAGGGACAAATTTCACTAGAATTTAGAGTCGACCCAAATGACTTAGTCGAGGAGACGTCAGAATCAAACAATCTCCTAACTCATATGTTACAAGTCAGTGCTCCCGGTGTTAGAGTCAGTTCAAATGAGGCCTATATTTCTCTTAGTGATGCTACAGATACTGTCACGTCGTGGAACCTCCAACTAACTAATACAGCACTTTTCGAGACAAATGCTACTATAGAAGCCAGTAATGCAACAAGAATGAGTGATGGATTAGAATTTGATTGGTTTAAATCCTTCACGAATACAGAATTTAATCTCGCTGCAGCAGAAACTATAGACATTGGATTTACCTTAATCCATCCCGCGCCTCCACAACCTGGAACATATGAAATTATGATTACTGGCACTGATATAGAAAACTCTGTTGAATCTATTTTGTCTATTTTCTTTGTTGTGCCGCTTCTCGCAGAAGCCGATGTTCAAATTAGTGCAGGACAAATTCTTGTCAGCCCATTAGAGCAAACGAATGTTCAATTTTTCGTCACAAATCTTGGTAATGGTCCCCAGACATATGATGTTGAATTGATTTCCCCTGCTGGTTGGAATCTTGGTTTAGATTACCTTGGAACATTTGAGGGATCTTCTCATGGATCAACAGGAACTCTAGATGTAGGGGAGCAAAGAGCAATCGATGTTACAATAAATCCCCCAGGGGCATTGATTCCCGAAGGTACAATCCTTGATGCAGCAATAAATGTCCGATCAAGAGTCAGTAATGATGTTTGGTCAGTTGATATTCCAATGAGAATAATTGCAATAGATCAGATATCGACCACCCCAATCAGTGATGGAATAGAGCATCAAGTGCCTCCGGATGGAACAATTGAGTTGAAAATTGATTTCCTTAATTTAGGAAACCGTGAATTACAACTTACACCAATACAATTGGGAATTCCTGGCGGATGGACTGTTGCAGAACCACTTCAGTCTCTAACTCTACCAACATCTTCTACAACTCAATGGAGTGTTACGCTACAAGGTAATGGTCTAGCAGAAAGTGGATTATTTCAACTTCGCTTCACAACAGCTGATGGTGAATTCTATATTGATTGGAATAGGAGTATAGATGTACTCTCAGCTGCCATTCCGGTAATTAATTTCTATCAAGTATCTTTAGCTACTGGTGAAACTTCTGATTCTGTACTTGGGTTAGGTCAACATCCAGTAGGAGAGCCATTTGATATTTCTTGGATAGTTGAGAATCAAGGTGCGTCAAATTGGAGAGATATAGATTCTGAAATTATTCTACCAGATGATGATTGGATTGGAAATTGCGGTTCACCACCTAGCACTATTTATTCTGGCTCTAGTTTGATAATTTGGTGCACGATGACAATCCCTCTCTCTGCTGAAGCTGAAACCGGTTATCCTGTGACTTTCCGTATGAGTGGTGAGGGAATTTCTATTGAGAATGTCATCAGCCTTCACCCTGCATCAAAATCAGCAGTTTCTTGGGATGTGAATTCTAATGTAAGTGCTCATGAAGGTTGGTCCGAACAATTAACAGTTACAGTGCAAAACATAGGTAATGCACCAATAAGTCACAGGCTGGAAGTAACTGCTCCTGCGGGTTGGGAATTATTAATCAATGATGCAGTTCTGATTCTTCTCCAACCAGATGAATCGACTAATATTAATATTCAATTCAAACCTAATTCAGGTGATGATGGAGTCCTCTCATTTTCGTTGAAAAATGCAGATGACATAGATGGTTCAGTTTTCAATGTTGATGTTGATGTTAAGCCCGCAAGAGTTGGTGATGGGTCCTCATCTTCAATTATTATGCCTCTCATCTTTATCTTAGTTTTAGTTGCTCTTGGCGGAACAGCATTCTTTGTATCCAGAAAAAGAGGAATTGATATAAGTCAGATTTTTGCTAGTGATAACCTTTCAAAGATTAGTGATTCTCTAAATTTAAGTGATTTAACCAGTGGTTCTGGGATAGAATGTTGGGTTTGTAGTAAGGATATTATTGTCGGTCAAGCCTTGGCATGTGGTCAGTGTGGAGCTCGCTATCATAGAGCCGGCCAAGTGAGTGGTTGCGACATAGTTTCTCTAGGTCGTTGTTTGCATTGTAATGCTGAATCGGGTCAGTTAGTAGAGGCTTAAATTACGCGACCCTATGGGTCGCGATGCCCGAAGCCCTTAGAGGGGCGAGTTTGTCGGCCCTACGATGAATCACGTATCATCGGCTCGGATTCTGTCCGTTCTTCTGGTCATTTCATTGCTTTCTCCAATATCTTTGGCTGATATTGATCCTAGACTTACTGCTAGTCCAATGGCTCAAGAGGCAGATGCCGACAATGCTGCTGAATATGACATCATAGTTCACAACGACGGGGACGATGATATGACCGTCACCCTTACAACTCAGCAAGATGCTAGCAATTGTAATGGTTTTACTTCTAATATAGAACAAGTTTCTGGAAGTATAGATGGGGGTTCTTCTGAAACAGTTACACTTACTGTTAGTGTGACTGATCAGGCTGATGGAGATTGTGAAACGACAGTCAATGCCCAAGCGACACCTTCAGGGTCACCTGGGACTCCAAAGAACGCAGATGTCACAGTCACAACAACAGCAGGAGATGGAGGTGGCCTTTATGGAGTCAAACTCACAACGGATGAATTGACAATTGAATATGATGGTCAGAATCAGATAGAGTGGGATGTGGAAGTAGAAAATACTGGCGAGCAGGATAATGCGCAAATTCAACTTGAAATGACTTCCGACAGCGATTGTGAGTCTGATGAATTAACTGCTGAAGTTCAACCACCCACAGTTACTCTAAATTCGGGTGACAAAGAAACAGTTGAGGTCACCGTAGATGTGCCTGATGGCAGCTCTACAGAAGCAGGACAGCACTGTTTCATTATTCTAGCCACAGTAACAAACGACCCTAATGCCGCTGATCGAGCATCAGATAATCTTACTCTTCACCTTGACATTCCTGAAGTAAAAGAGTGTGATGGACAACTTTCAACATCTTCACATAACCTTGATCCATTTGAATCTGCAACCAATAGTTTCACTGTAGAAAATGTGGGGAATACAGAATGGACAGTTACTATGCAGGCAACATCTGCAGATATTGACATTAGCGACTGGGTGGCTTTTGATAGTCCGAAATCAAAATTACTCTCTGAAAGTGGTTCTGAATCTATTCATACTTTTTCTTTCACAACCACGCCCGATGATTCTGCAGAGGCTGATTCCCAGATTGAGATTATGATTCAGGGAATGTCGAACCAGGGAGTTGGTTGTGAAAGCATGCTCGTAATTAGAATAGGACAGGTCCACGAAGCAGAATTATCACTCAGTACAACAGTATTGTCAAATGTTCAGCCAGGTGACTCCGGCACAGTTAGCATCATCATAGAGAATCTTGGAAATGGTGCCGACACATTTTCTCTAACGACTATAGCGATCCCTGATGGTTGGCAATCACAATTTTCATTTTCTTCAGTTACAATTCAAAGTAAACATAACTCAGACAATGAAGAATCAGTAAGTGCAACAATAAATGTTCCATCTGATGCTCTAGCAGGGGACAACATGGTTACTTTCGGAGTTACAGTTAGTGGCTCAACTACGATTCTTTCAAGCAAAACCCTGACTGTTTCAGTAGCTCCTCATCATGAAATGACTGTAGTGATGACGTCTACTGAACAGAGTGGTTCAACAGGACAGATTGTTCAATTTCCCCTTGAAATTACTAATACAGGAAATGTACAGGATACCTTCATACTGAAAGTCTGCGATCCTACTGATCTGACTGGTTGTAATCCACCTGAATGGTCTTCTTCATATTCCGATTCTAGTGGAAATTCCATTTCCCAGATTGTCATTAATTCAGGTGAATCTAAGTCAATCTTCCTTGATGTTACAGTCGGTGATGGGAGAAATGGATATCCGGTCGAAATCTTATCTCGAGTTAGTATCTATGGAACTGAAGAAAAAATAGAACAGAATGTTAAGGTAATTATTTCTAACTATGTATATGGGATGGCAATCTCTCTAGAAGAGCCGGGCTCTAGTGCTAGTGAATTGGATGTCACCCTTCCTCCAGGAGGAGTTACTCAAATTAATTTCTGGGTTGAGAATATTGGAAACCATTCCGTAGATGGTGCAGTAATTTCAGTCACGGGTTTGGAATCCTCCGTTCTTAGAAAGGTACTCGTAGATGGAATCGCTATTACTGAAAACATCCAAATTCAGTTGGGTGAAAGAAAACTAATTACCGTTGAATTGGAGGTTATTGAGGGTATTAATAGTGGAACTACGGGGGTTATTCAGGTAAGTGCAGCATCTGAGAAAAATGCAGCGGAACCGACTTTTGTTAATCTAATATTTGAGTCAAGGACAATACATAATCTAGTTCTTACCTTAGAAGGTGAAGATTCGAAAAAGACCGATGATTCCTCTAGCATTGAGTTCATGATTCATGTGACAAATAATGGTAATATTCTCGAAGAGATTCAAGTTTTGAGTAGTGACCCACTTAGAGGATGGGGTGTGAATATGGTTCCTGAAGAATTTGATTTATCTCCCGGTGAATCAAAAAATGTCACCATTAGAGTGATTCCTCCTGCGGATATGGTTCAGGATGACACCTACAAATTCACCATAACAGTTCAGCCAAAAGGAATGCCAGTTGCTGGCCAACCTATTGATTTAGAAGTCACTGCTGAAGTCAGTACTGGTCTAGACCTTATCAGTGAAGAAAATAGGAAAATTCTAACATATGGGTTAACAATTATTGGTGGCCTTCTAGTTGTGTATTTGTTTGTTAATGCCCGTTCCGAAAATAAACGAATAATTAGCGTTCTAGATTCTGAATCGGATAATAATGATGATTAGTAGATTGATTATTCTAACAAAATAGTCGGGTGCTCCAGTATTGAATCAGGTCATGTATTAGGTGTATACTTATTTTACCAACGCTACTATTGACGTCCTATCTTGAGCACTTAGCCAAGGGTACTGTCAATACTCACATGGTTATGCTTATGACCGTATTTCAGGTGGGGCAGTCTGCCGGTCCCTTTGGGACCGTCAGGTGTGGGCAATGTCGACGGTTCCCGAAGCATACCTTGCACTGGCAGTAATGACTCTAGTTGGTATTGGATTCCCTATTGGTGGATTCATCGCATCACGCTTCTTGAGGCCCACTCCAAGTGCGAATGATAAATCCAAATTACGTTCTATTCTATTGCCAGGATATGAGACCGATCAGAGTCTGTACGTACGCCGTGATAGCACATACGAGTGCGGTTCTGAACCAGTAGGCGATGCTCACATTAACTTCCACTTCCAGTATTATTGGTATGCCATCATTTTCCTTGTATTCGATATTGCATTCATGTTCCTTGCCTTTGGTGGAGTTGTAGCCATACAGGAATCTGGTGGAGAAATCGATGTCTGGGCCGCTATGACCACGCTTACTGTATTCATTGTAATGATGAGTCTTGGTGTTTGGCATGTTTTCCGCAAGCGTGGACGAATCTACATATGAGGTGATATGATGAGCGATGACATTCAGAATTTTTCTGTCTTTAACAGTCGTATACTCGTAGACACAGTCGGGGATGTTACTGACGAGGCTCTGAAAGCTAGTCGAATGAAGGAAGTCATCGGTGTTCTTGGAGGACGCTTATTCAATTGGGGTCAAAGAAAGTCACTATTTCCTTTGCATTTGGGTATCAAGTGTTGTGCTTTAGAAATGGCAGCAGCAGGTGCCAGCCGCTTTGATGCGGAGAGATTCGGAGTTTTCTTTCGCTCAAGTCCGAGACAATGTGATGTCCTTTTGGTAAATGGTCCTATTTCGAAGAAATTTGCAGACCCAATAGTTCGACTATGGGAGCAAATGCCTGAACCAAAGTGGTGCATTGCTATGGGTGAGTGTGCTATCTCTGGTGGCCCCTACTTCCAATCTTACAATGTCTTAGAAGGCGTTGATACAGTGATTCCTGTTGATGTTTACATCCCCGGTTGTCCACCACGGCCTGAGGCGTTGATTGATGGATTTGGCAAATTACGTGAGAAGATTATCCGAATCGGAGCGGTGCCGAGTGAAGTCCGCCCGATGAGTGAGGCACCTTTGATTATTGGAGACGAGTGAGGGGATTACAGATGGGTAAGAAAGTTTCACCGGCTGCACAGCAAAAGGCTGCAGAATCTCTAGCATCTGCTATCTCAAAGATTGATGGCGTCAGTGCTGAAGTGGATACTCGAAGTTCTGGAACTCAAGAACGGCACACAGTAACTGGTACATGTACTCCGGCTTCATGGCGAGGTCTTGCTGAGGCACTTGCTAGTAAGCACACAGTTGATTATTGTTCTATGATTACAGGCATACATTGGCCAGATGCTTCAGACAAGACTTGGGAAGTCATCTACCATTTGCTGCGTACAGGAGTTACAGACCCTGATGTTGTAGATGGCGTTGTTCAACCAAACATAACTAAGGTTAGTGCCTTGAAGGGTGGAAAAGTTCCTCTTGAAATCCAAATTAGTATTGCTCTACCAGATACTAGAACTCCTTCAGTTGACAGTGTTCAGGATATTTGGGTAGGCGCTGATTGGAATGAAAAAGAGACATGGGATCTTGTTGGAATTGACTTTGATGGCCATCAAGGAATGCGCAGAGTTCTCAATCCTCACGAGACTCCAGTAGGATATCACCCTCTTCAGAAGCAGCACAAATTGCGTTATCATGGACATGAGGAGATGTATGATGATGCTCAGGGATTCCGAAGGAAGCCGGCAGATGCTGGCAAGGTGAAGTGAGGGTTCAATATGGCAGAAATGTGGATTTCAATGGGCCCTCAACACCCCATGACTCATGGTCTTTGGACTCTGAAGGTCAAGGTAGATGGAGAAACTGTGGTGGATACAGAACCTGATCTAGGATATATTCACCGTGGTGTCGAGAAGATTTGTGAATCGCGTGATTTCACACAGATTACTACTTATTGCGATAGACTATGCTACGCTAGTGCGAATACATGGTCGCATTCCTACATTTATGCTGCTGAGGACTTACTTGGAGTAGAAGTCCCCGAACGCGCAGAATACATTCGTCTCATTGCTGTTGAACTCCAGAGAATCGCCAGCCATTTGATGTGGCTAGGTGCTTATGGGCCCGACATTGGAAATCTATCCGTTATGGTTTGGTGTCTGCGTGAGCGGGAGATGATGATGGATTTGCTACAAGAAATGGGCGGTTCTCGTATGCATTACAATTTCCCTCGCGTAGGTGGCGTGAAGCGCGACCTTCCTCATGGATTCGCTCAGAGGGCACGTGCAAAACTAGCTTTATTCCAAGATCGAATTCAAGAGTACGAAGCCCTATTTGATGAGAGCACAGTATTCCTTGTCCGTAGTCAGGGTGTTGGTTATGCTAAGCCTGCCGAAATGATCAACCACGGTGTAACCGGACCAAACGTTCGAGCCGGTGGGGTCGACTACGATGTCCGTTGGGCTCATCCATATTCAGTATACAGTGAATTAGATTGGGTACCTGCAGTTGAGCGCTCATCAATTAAGGGCGCAGACTGTTATGATCGCTACCGTGCTCGAATTGAAGAGATGAAAGAAAGTGCCAGCATGGTTCTTCAGTCTCTAGATAAGATGCCAGGTGGAGCAGAAACCTATCACGAACCTGGCGACCCCAAAATTCTCGCTAAGGCTCCATCTAGGGCACCAGAAGGAACTAGTGGTAGTCACCACTTTGAGGATAGTCGAGGCGAGTCTATGTTCTACCTCGCAGGTGGTGGAGAAGGTAGAGGAAAGATGCCGTATCGTGTTTCCATCCGTTCTCCTATGTTCATCACCATTCCTTACGCAGCCAAGTGTATGATTGGATACAAAGTTGCAGATATTCCAGCTATCATGGGGTCATTCGACCCTTGTATCGGAGAGACTGATAGGTGAGGTGAAAGCATGGCTAGCAGTGATTGGTTGGATATCCGTGGCTGGATGGAGTCACTTGTGAGTTGGTCAATGGATACAACTCATGACCTTCTTCCTAACTCAGATATTGGACTCGGTCCTCTTGGGACATTGAATATTCAAGAGGAATTTGCTAGTGTTCAGAGTCCTCTTGAGATGTTTATTTTCACAACCATAATGTGTACTGTTGTTTTTGGTACAATGATGACTACACTCATGGTAGTTCCATACATTGAACGTAAGTTCATTGCTCGATTAATGGATAGGATTGGCGCCACAACATCTCTACGCAGCCTTTGGATTGGGGAAGGACACACAACCGCAGGTAAATGGTGGAATCAACTACCCTTCGGAATGGGCGCTCCTATTGGTTGGCTGAATGGGGTATTGAACTCTGTTTTAGGTAATGATTCAAAGCACATTGCGGTAAAGAGAGTACATAATCGAGGATACCATGGGCTAATCATTTTCCCTGGTTTCTTCCAAGCTCTTGCTGATTTTCTGAAGTTCGCAACCAAGGAACACATAGTTCCCGCAAAAGCAGATCGAGTGGTCTTTGAAATCGCACCAGTAATAATTATTGCAACCACTGTGATGGTCTATGCCTTCATTCCATTCGGACCTCACATTTGGGCGGCTAACTCAGAATTGTCACTTGTATTCATGATGGCAGTCTTTGGTGTTGCACCTTTAGGAGTCTTCTTCGCAGGCTGGTCTTCAAACAATAAGTACACACTAATTGGAGGAATGCGCTCAGCAGCACAACTTACAGCCTACGAGATTCCTCTTCTTGTCAGCGTTTTGGCAATAGCAGTAGTTTCAGGGTCTTTCAATATTCTAGAAATAGTCGATTTCCAGATTGAGACTAGCAATACATGGAACATATTCATTCTACCATTGGGTGCTGCTTTATTCTTAATCACAATGATTGCAGAAGTTGAGCGAATCCCATTCGATATGCCGGAGGCTGAGGCTGAACTTGTTGAAGGTTGGTGGACGGAATATGGAGGGATTCGCTGGGGTCTAATGTTTGCTGTAGAGATGATGCGAGCATACGCTGCATGTATCCTATTCGCACTATTTTTCCTTGGTGGCTGGCAAGTTCCGTTTGAGGATACCTTAGTCGGACTACCTGTTGTTGGCGGCGCATTTGAGTTTCTTGTATCATTAACACCGGGAATTGCAGTCCTTCTTCTCAAGGCTTACTTGATGTTCGCCTTCTTCGTCTGGGTGCGTGCATCTCTTCATCGAATACGTACTGATCAAATTCTAGAATTTGGCTGGAGGTGGCTATTGCCAGCTTCAATAATCAATCTTGCAATTGCCATTTGGCTACGTCTAGAAATATGGGATAATGGTTGGCCTATATGGACAGCCCCGGTTCTTTTCGGTGCATTCGTTATTGCCTTCATCGTTCTTGCTATTGATGAGGACAAAGATGCTCTCGAATTAAATCGTAGAATGTATCACACACAAACTCCCGACAAAGCGAGCCCGGGAACACATAGAGATTAGGAGGTGAAAGATTGGACGACTACAACACAGGACACCCTCATGCAGTTCCCAATTTCCGTAATTTGGTAATCAGGCCAATGTGGATTACTCTGAAGACAGCTCTTAGAACAGTTCCTTTCCTCGGAAGAGTTAGTTGGTTGAAGAATAACTACCACGGTCAAGAAGTTGTGATGAGTGATGAATTCACCCAGAGTAGAATAGGTGAGGGGCATCTATCAGATGGGCATACATATTCTGCTGACCGAGAATCAACAGATCTCCTCCCCTTCCTCGAGCGTCCAGTGACTGTGATGTATCCTTATGAGAGATTAGAGGACATGGAGCCATGGCTTTTCGTTCCTGGTAATTACAATGGGCGCATTGGAATTGTTTGGGAAACATGTACAGCATGCAAGGCCTGCGTACGTGCTTGCCCCAATGATTGCCTCCACATGACTTCTGAAGTGCGTGTGAATCTTCTCGATACTACGGATGATGGTGACGAGTGGCATGGCTATGGTTCTCAAGTTGAAGCGGGAGGTTTTGCAGCCAAACCGAAAGAAGATAATCAGAACGCCGAATCTTTTGATCTCATGAAGGATCATGCAGCTGCACCTTCGGAGTATGATTTCGCTGAGGTAATTGATATCAGCGGAGATACCGCAACTGTTCGTTGGATGGATGGCTCTGGAATTGAGGACATTTCAACATCGGAGTTGAAACCTGCTGAGACTGATATTGTCAGCGGACGTATTGACCTTGGGCGCTGTATGTTTTGTGGTCTATGTGCAGAGTCTTGTCCATTCGAATCATTCTTCATGAGTAATGAGTACGATGGAATGTCTGGTTATTCTAGGGAAGATCTCTGGTTCGATGCAGACCGCACTCGATTACTTCCTTCAGTTCATCAAGAGCGCGTTGACATGGAACTTGCCAAGCGCGCTCAGAAGGAGAAAGATAAGCGCGCCAAGAAGGCCGCTAAGGCAGTTAAAGAAGCGGAGGCATGATTCATGGATATCGATTTCGAAGCAATTGCATTCGTCATCATGGCACTTGTTGCAATATTAGGTGCACTTGGTTGTGTCTATTCACGTCGAGTTGCCCATTCACTACTTTCTCTAATGATGACTTTCTTCGCTGTGGCTGGTGTTTTCGTTTTGGCTCAGGCAGAGATGCTTGCAGCAGTTCAGATTCTAGTCTATCTCGGTTCAGTCATGCTGGTCGTTCAGTTTGGTGTAATGCTGACTCGTCGTCAAATCCAAGAAGGTGATGTCGAATGAAAGCAGTAGGAATGTTCGCCAAATTAGGCGTATTTGCCTTTGTATTAATTCTCCTTCGAGAGGTTATGGAGCATCCTATGTGGAGTGGCTCAACTTCCTCTACTCAGACAGTTCCTACAACAGTTGATTTTGCTATCTCGATTCTCAATGATTGGGCAATCGTGACTTTAGTTCTTGGACTTCTTCTTGCTATGGCAATGATAGGTGCATCTTACCTCGTCCGAGATGAGCGCTTGGTCAATCTCCTATACGATATGGGGGGTGATGAATGATGATTGAGGCAAGTTGGATTGCTGGCCTTGGAGTCATTCTCTTTGGTATTGGATTAATTGGGGCTTTTAGCCGCAAAAATGCAATTGTTGTTTTGATGTGTATTGAGGTGATGCTGAATGCAGCCAATCTCAATTTCGTAGCGGGCGCATTGCATCATGGCTCCGTTGACGGTTGGGTATTCACAGCGGTGGCAATAGCCATTGCAGCAGCTGAGGTTGCTATTGGGCTAGCAATCCTGCTTTCGCTATACAGCACGCAGGAAACCATATCGCTCGATGAGGCGAATCTGTTGAGGAACTGAGGTGAAAGGTATGGGAAAAAACAAGCAGGAGTGGGACAGACTCCTTTACATCGTACCGTTCCTATTGGTTGTACCATATCTCTACAGTACTGGTGCTCATTCAACGGATTATGCTTGGATAATAATTGCGGCTCCATTGGTATTCTTTGCGGTCATAGCTATTGCCGGACAAATCTGGAATGGTAATGAGACTTGGGTTAATCGGCTCAAGGAGGGAGGTGTGCTAGGATTAGGTGCTCTAGGTATGTCACTTTCTGCAGCACTTTGGATGATTTACGAATATCTTGACCACCATGGTCACATCGAGGTTGGTGAACCATGGAGTTGGCTGACATTTGACATTCTGACCTACGATAGTGAAGGTTGGTCCATAGCAACAACAGGATTCCATGGAATAGGATTTGGAATATATCTCGATCCTCTCAGCATCATGCTGCTCTTTGTAGCAACATTCCTCTGCTTCTTGATTTGTTGGTTCGCTATAGGTTACATGACAACCGACCAAATTAACGACAATAGCAATCACCGATTCTTCGCTGAATTTGTTCTTTTCAGCATGGGAATGTTTGGAATGGTTCTAGCAGACAACTTCCTCTGGCTATTCATCTTCTGGGAGATTATGGGTCTTTGCTCATATCTATTGATTGGATTCTATTATTGGAAGGAGAGTGCTGCTTATGCAGCAAAGAAGGCATTCTTAACTACTCGAGTTGGTGATGTTTTCCTAATGATTGGATTACTGATGCTTTACGACATATATGGTTCACTCGACTTCGCAGTTGTCTTCGATGATCCGTCTACTGGTGTAGGTGGGGCTGTTGTTGAAGCAGCTACACTACAAACTGCTCTTCTCATGCTCTTCATTGGAGCCGTTGGAAAGTCCGCTCAGTTCCCACTTCACGTATGGCTACCTGATGCAATGGAGGGCCCCACCCCTGTGTCCGCTCTAATTCACGCTGCTACCATGGTTAACGCAGGGCTCTATCTTGTAGCCCGTATGGTTCCATTCGTAGATGTGGCTCACCACGGAGTTGCTGGAATGGAAGACCTCGGACTCATTGTCGCTTGGATCGGAGGAATTACTGCCTTTATGGCTGCATCAATCGCCTTTGTTCAAAATGATATCAAGAAGGTTCTAGCTTATTCGACAATGAGTCAACTTGCCTATATTTTCACAGGACTTGGAGCTGCTCTTTGGTTCTTCAATACCGACAATCATCATGCTGGTGCTATAGTATTCGGCGGGGCTCTCTTCCATCTATTCAATCATGCAATGGCAAAGGGCATGCTCTTCATGGCAAGCGGCTCTGTAATCCATGAGGTTCACCATGCTCACAGCCATCTTTCGTGGAGCCACGGTGAGACCAATCATGACCATGGTGGGCACCACAACTTTGACCCACAAGATATGCGTAATATGGGAGGTCTAGCTAGCAAACTACCCGTTACAGCGATAGCCATGATGTTTGGTTCAATGTCAATTATTGGTATTCCTCTAATTGGAGGTTTTTGGTCTAAGGAAGTAATTATCTCAAAGACATGGTATGCTTACTTCCACGGCGGAGAAGCCCTTCTAGGACCTGCGATACTGCTTCTTGCCACCGCTGGAATGACTGGTTTCTACATGTCACGCATGTGGTTCATGACTTTCGCTGGTGAACCTAAGCATGAGTTGATAGATCATGTTCATGAGGTAACTCCATGGATTAAGACACCTCTCGTCATTCTTTCAATTATCACTGTAATCGGAGGATTTGGTTTAGCACTTTATGGAGCCATAGATTGGCTTTCAGGAGATTCAACACATCTCTCGATGCACGGTCACACTCTAATTGATCAGATTGTCCACGAGCTTGAACATGCTTTCCTACCAGAAGATTTGCAATTACGATATGTAGGATGGGCCACAATTGCCCTCTCCTTTGTTCTAGGTCCAATTATGGCAGCACGTATCTATGGTGGCTCTCTAAGGAATGGAGAAAAGGCAACACCGTTAGTTCATTGGCTAACTTATCTTTCAAGCAGATTCGGAAGTCAGAATGTTGATGAATTAGCAAACTCACAATTGGCTGAGGCACTACAGAATCGCCTTTACTTCGACGATCTCTACGAAGGAGTACTAGCACGTACTATAGTGCCCTTTGCTAACTTTGCCGCGTGGTTTGACAAGAATGTCATTGATGGAGTCATCAAGCAGATTGAATCTAATTCAGTTTTAGGTTCGGTTCAAATTCGTCGAATAACAACAGGTAGCGCCCGCGATTACATCCTCATGGCTGCAGTGGGCGCCCTGTGCATATTTGCACTAATCTGGGGGGTGGGCGCTTGATTACTGAAGACCCTCTAACTTTCATTACTCTATCACCTATAGTTGTAGGACTAACTCTTCTCATTCTTCCACAGATAGTACCAACTAGTGCTTCGGATTACATCAAGAAGATTTCTCGTCCATTATCTATGGGCTTGGCTATAGCCATACTCGGAATAACTACCATGTTATTCCTAGGCCAGATTGGTTCGATTGATTGGCTCAATATTGGTCAAGGTTCCTATGTTTTCCAGAGCGAACCAGTCTCTGTCTTAGAGTCAATTGGAGTACGTTGGGTTGTCGGTGTTGACGCTCTTTCATTCCCAATGGTTTGGTTGACAGCTCTTCTAATCCCAGTTTCAATGCTCGTCGAATGGGATGCTAAGAAAGGACATCTTTTCTTCCCACTAATACTCATTATGGAAGGAGCCCTCCTAGGAGTTTTCATTGTTCTAGATTTATTCGTCTTCTATGTATTCTGGGAATTGACTCTAATTCCAATGTTCTTCCTCATTCTAGTATGGGGTGGCGATGATCGCCGTTATGCTTCCATGAAGTTCTTCATCTACACATTCACTGCTAGCGTTTTGATGCTCATAGGTATCTTAGTGATGTACTTCAACACAGGTGATGCAAGCCTTGGTGGAAGTCTCACAGGCCATCACTTTGACCTCGTCGCTATGACTTCACAAGCTGCTGGAAACGGCTTGATTGCTAGCGAGGGATTACGCCACTTTGTCTGGATTCTTCTTTTGATTGGATTTGCAACAAAGATGCCGAGTGTTCCAGTTCACACTTGGCTTCCCGATGCTCACGTCCAGGCGCCTACTGCAGGTTCGATGCTATTGGCCGGTGTCATGCTAAAGATGGGTGCTTACGGATTTATTAGAATCGCAGTAACCATCTTCCCCGAATCAACAGTCGTATTCACTCCATTATTGATTATCTTGGGAATGGCCAGTTTGGTCTATGGTGCTGTAGTTTGTATGGGTCAAACTAATCTAAAGAGAATGGTCGCATACTCCTCTGTATCACATATGGGATTGATTTTCTTAGGAATCGCAACAATGCAGCCTTTGGGAATCGCTGGAGCTCTCTTCATGATGTTCGCTCATGGAATCATCAGCCCACTTCTATTCGCAGTTGCAGGAGCATTCAAGCATCACTATCACACTCTTGAAATTGGTTCGATGAGAGGTATTGCACATCACTCTCCTTGGCTAGCTGGGCACATGATGCTTGGTTGGATGGCTAGCCTAGGATTGCCACTATTGGCAGGATTCGTTGCTGAGATTGCAGTAATGATTGCATTCTGGATGACCTTTGGTTGGCTAGTAATATTCCCAGCATTGACTCTTATCATTACCGCGGTTTACTATCTGAACAGTATGCAGGGAACAATCTTCGAGGGAGGAGATCCACATGTAGGGGTGCTCCCCGATTCTCTCCACGGAGAAGAACCACGAGATATCACATGGCATGAGAATGCAGGAATGTTCATTCTCGCAGCAATGACGGTACTCTTTGGAATAATGCCATTCATCTTCTGGGATATGATGTCTGATTGGTCGACTGAGTTTATGCTTGAGACACTTATTGATGCAATGAATGCAAAGGGGGTGGAGCCCTGATATTTACCACAGAAGAGATGCAGTTACTATTACCCGAGATGGTGTTGGTCACTGGTATTATTCTCTCAATATTGGTGCCCAATTTGGGTGATGCCAAGTTCCGCATACCTCTGACTCGAATTCGTCTTCCAATCTTTATTGGGGGAACTCGATTTAAGACAACATCCGATCCAAGAATGCCTGCACGGATTTCCATCCTCGCTCTAACAGCAGCCTTCTCGTACTCATTTTTAGATATCAAATCAGCAAGCGGTGAGGTTGGTGGAGTAATCGAGATTACTTCATTCACACGCATGATGTCTTTTGTCTTCTATGGGGCACTCTTGCTTGCTGCTGTTGCTACAACCTACAGAATGCCATCTCGACCCTCTACTCGTGTACCAACTGAGAAGGACTCTGAGAAGATCACAACAGTTCTTATTAGTCGTCTGATGGATAATCGTAGACAAGTCGATTTCCATATTCTACTCATGATGGTAGGACTCGGTATGAGTCTAATGGCAATGGCAAACAATCTTTTCTTCATGTTTGTAGCTATCGAATTAGCTTCTCTAGCAGCATATGTTTTGGTGGCTTTCCACAAAGAAGAAGCTACAGGTGGTGAGGCCGGTGCAAAATACTTCATTGTTGGCTCAGTTGCTTCGGCGACGGGAATATATGGAATGTCACTAGTCTATCTATGGGCTGGTAATCTAGACTTCGATACTTTAGCAGTTGCATGGTCTTCTATGGATGGATTAGATCCATTTGCTGTTGTAGGTGTTGGTCTAATGTTAGTCGCCTTCGGTTTCAAGGTAAGTGCAGCTCCTTTCCATCTAGCAGCTCCTGATGCATATGCTGGAGCCTCTTCTCCTGTAGCTGGTATGCTTGCAACTGCCTCGAAGGCAATGGGTTTTGTCGCAATCTTCCGCGTTCTAATAGGGGTGGCTATGCCGTCAGAAGGAGAAGCAATCTGGTTTTGTTTGCTTGCAATAATTGCTGTTATTACCATGACTTGGGGTAATCTTGCCGCTTTAACAAGTGAAAATCCAAAGCGAATGCTTGCCTACTCAAGTGTAGCCCACGCTGGATATATGCTTGCAGCTATCGCTGCAATAGGAAGTGGGCTTGGAGATGAGAATACCACCAAATTGGTATTGATTGCAATCGTTTTCCACTTGACAATTCTTGTTCTTTTCAAGTTCGGTGCATTCCTTGTACTCAGTTTACTCGAGACTGAGGGAAGAAGTCACAGACTTGAGGACTTACATGGAATGGCTCGTAGAGATCCATTAGTTGCAGGTTCAATGTTCATCTTTATGCTTTCATTAGCAGGAGTGCCTCCTCTTTCTGGATTCCTCAGTAAGTTACTGATGATTAATGGAATAGTCAATATTAGTGCTGGTTCAGGTAGTGAATCCGCTACAGCAATTCTTCCATGGGTGGAATCAGTAGATATTGTATTCTGGTTGGCTCTTGCTATTGTTCTGAACAGTGCGATCTCAATATTCTACTACCTCCGACTATGTCTGGTGATGTTCTTTGAAGAACCAGAAAATGCAAAACCACTTCGTAAAGCAGTGCATCTTCGAAATTCAATTCTAGTACTTGCTTTGTTAACCGTATTGTTTGGCTTCGGTTCGGGTGCAGAATATCTTCTAGACCTCGTCGATACTGCAGTATCTTCTCTTTGATGCCCAACTAAAGGCTCGTAGAATAGGGCATGGTTTCACATAGGGGGCGCTCGACCGACGGCCAATGGCCCGTCGTGAGGAGCGTGTGGATACCGAGTTGCTAGCGCGGCTTGAATCCGGCTCAGGAGACCGAATACGCGTCCCCCTTCCGAATAAAAAAATCAATGAGATGTTCGCCATTGCAGACCAAATTCTAGGTGGACGCAGAGTCCGGGCAGTTTGTGCTGATGGCGAAAGCAGGCTTGCACGAATACCAGGAAAGATGCGCCGACGCCAATGGGTTCGTGAGGGCGATCTAATCATTTTACAGCCTTGGGACTTCCAAGATGCAAAGGCAGATGTTCGTATGCGTTACACCAAGACACAGTCAATTTACCTATCACGAAAAGGTGTTCTTCCAGAGATTGTTGACCTATTCGGTATGTCTGATGATCAATTGAGTGATGATGATGAAGATAGATATGAGCAAGAGGTTGTGACTCAACCTGCGCCTGTTGAAGAAGAGGGTGCTGATGACTTAAATGAAGAAGTTGAAGAAGCAGCACCAGAACCTGCTCCTTCCTCATCTTGGGCTGACGATGATGATGATGACATCGACTCATTCTTTGGGTGAGTCAGATGTCTGACCCTGATTGGGAGGAATTCGATCCCGATTCGATTCTCAAGTCCTCTCGTCAGCATGATTGGATGAATGAAAACCGATTCAAGCGAATGTTCAGTGATATTGAAGATAAATTACAGGGCGTTCTTGGAAAAGGTCAGTATGATTGGGTAGATCGTCGTGTATTCGATGCGGTTTTTGACCGCTCGACCTTGATGTCACTTCACAAATTGATGCAAGCGGGTGAAATCGAAACCGTAGATTATCCAATTGCTCGCGGCAAGGAGGCTCACGTTTTCCATGCAACGACCAATCAAGGTCCCGCTGCGGTGAAGATATTTCACACTACGAATGCAGTGTTCAAGAGTCTAGCAAAATATATTGATGGAGATCCTCGATTTGGTGGATTGAAGCGTCGTCATCGAGAGTTGGTTAAAATTTGGGTTCGCAAAGAATATCGAAACATGCTTCGAATGCGAAAGCACGGTATTCGTGTTCCACTCCCAAGAGCAATTCTCAACAATGTATTGGTGATGGATTTAGTTGGAGATAAAGGAGAACCATCTCCTCGGCTGAAGGACATTACTGTAGATGATCCGATGGGCGTTTTTGAGGAACTTTTGGAGATTCTTGCCGTATGTTGGCAGAGCTGTGATTTAGCACATTCCGATTTTAGTGAATACAACATTCTCTGGTATGATGGCCAGCCTTGGATCATCGATGTTGGTCAGGCTGTTGTTAGTGCTCACCCTTCATCTAACGAATTCTTAGTTCGAGATGTAACTAGACTTGTGCAGTGGATTAATCGTCAAGGATACGAGGTTCAACTTGCAGATTCACTATTGCGAGTACTCGAAGAACCCGTTCCTGAGTACCCACCCCTGCCGGGCGGGGATTAAAACGGGGAGTCGGCCCGCCGGCTTCGTGGAGTTACTTGCTCGTATCCCGAAGGACCGCATTGCGGTGCTGATTGGACAGGGTGGTAAGACTCGTAAGATGATTGAGAAGGCTAGTGGTGCATCTCTTGAAATTGAATCAGACACGGGGGATGTATTTGCAGATTGGGATGATCAAGAAGTAGATCCCATTTTGCGAATGAAAATGCCCGACGTGATTCGTGCCATTGGACGTGGTCTTGCACCGAAACGTGCCGTTAAGTTACTCGAAGATGAAGTATTTCTACGGATGTATGACATCCGTGAGTGGGTTGGACGACAACCTAACCAAACACGCCGTATGCGAAGTAGGTTAATTGGCCGTAATGGGAGAATACGTAGCTTGATTGAGGAAATAACACATACTGAGATGGCTATTTATGGTTCCACAGTTCTTGTAATAGGTGACGAAGAAGGACTTGCACTTGCTACTCCAGCTATTGAAAATATACTCAATGGTGCTGAGCATGGTAATGTTTTACATGGTCTAGAGAAGGATAGAAAGCGTATTAGGATTCAATCTCGTAGTCTTGATTCCTATGACGAAATGGGTGAGCCTAAGGATACTTTCGACGCTCTGGTTCCAGGACTAGCAGAAGCGCGCCGTCGCCGTGAAAGACGCTACAAGGGTGCACAGGTTGATCCCGAAAATTCAGAGGAGATTGCAGAGATGCTCGAGCTCTCTGAAGATGAGTCAATTTCCTTTGAAGAGGAATGATGCGAGCCGCCACGCCTAAGCGGGGTTGCTTGCTCGAACACCCATGATGAACCATCTCGAAGAGTGGTATGAGTACGAGCAGATGGTCATCAAGGCCCTTACTGTAATCATGACCCTGTTCTTTGCAGGTATAGCACTCCATGAGTTAGATATCGAAAATCCCCTATCTGATTTTGTTTACCAATACTATCTCGATCCAATTATTGGTGAATCGACTGGAGATTCTGGTTACAATATGGTCAACACAATGACCTATGGAATTGTTCTTGCAATGTTCGCAATTGCTCTTTCGGGTTGGTTGAGGCATCTAGGTATTGATGGCTCCGACATGACATTACTGGCTTTGCTACCATTTGTTCTCTGGGCAGCCTTAGGTGAAGTGGTTGAAGATGCACAGATGTTTGGAGAGATTCTTTCGGCTTGGTTTGTAAGCCCAGGTGTACATTTTCAAACTGCAGGTTGGGTGGTACTTTCAGGTGCTGCTGGATATAGTATAATCAATAATAACGAAAATTCAATTCCCAATTTTAAGCATGTCAATACAATCTCAATGGTGCTTATTTCTTCTCAATTCCTTATTTATGGTATTTCGATTAGTGGCAGTAATACTGTTGAGAGTAAAGAAATTGATTTGACACTTTTTGCTATTTTCGGAATATTAGGAGTCCTAACTCCAATCTGGTTGAAGGATATTGGAGATTTTTTCGATGATCTTCAAAGGACTGTATATTTCACAGGAGTAGGTGGAAGCCTCGTTCTCTTTGGCGGTTTGGCTTCCTATATGTCGTGGGCTCCATCTGATCAACTAAATTTCTGGCCTGTTGTAGTAGTCATTGGTTTACCAATCGTTGTTGCTTATCTTATGATTCAGCAAGGCCGCGAATCTTCGATTCAACTTGCATCACAGGGAATCGTCGCAGGAATCCTTCCTCCTGGAATGACTGAGGAAGAATATTTGGCTTCAGAATCTGCAGAGAAAGATCTGATTGAATCACTTAGAACAAAGGCTACGATGGCATATCCTGTGGCTTTTCTTCCAGTAGTTGGTCAGTTTCTAGATGGACTTGCTACATACATTGGAATAGATTTCTTCAACTATAGTGAAAAGCATGTGCTATCTGCTGCGGTAATCGAATTATTTGATACAGCAGCAACTTTTGCCGTTCTAAAGTTAGCTATTGGTGGAATTATCTTCTGGTTCTACTCATTGGCAAACTTCGAGCATCGTCAGCAACATCTCCGTCTCCTCATTGGATTAGCATTGATGGTAGTGGGTATGGCCCCCGGTCTACGCGATGTTGGTCGACTAATGCTGGGTGTTTGATTCCGCCTCAATAATCACGACATCTATGATGTCGAATCCATTTAATTGAAGGTATGACGGCAATCTGAGGGGTTGAGAGCCATGGACAGATTGCCGACCCGAGTCGACCGTGGAAGTGCTGATTGGCATGGTCGGCGGGAATATAATCTCGGTTTAGCAGACCAACTCAAGGAGCATCTTGCAGCAGTCATGAATGGAGGTGGTGGCAAATATGTCGAGCGTCATAGAGAGCGCGGAAAGATGCTACCTCGTGAACGAATTGCAGAAATTTGCGACCCTGGTAGTCCATTTCTAGAGTTCAGTTCTCTTGCTGCAAATGGTCTCTATGATGGACGCGCACACTCAGCTGGAATAATCACCGGGATTGGGGTTGTACATGGTAAGGAGTGTCTTTTTGTTGCCAACGATGCAACCGTCAAGGGCGGCTCATACTACCCAATGACAGTGAAAAAACACATTAGGGCCCAAGACATTTCTGATGCTAACAATTTGCCTTGCATTTATCTGGTAGATAGTGGAGGAGCATTCCTTCCAATGCAGGATGAAGTATTCCCAGACATTGGTCACTTTGGCCGTATTTTTCGCAATCAAGCTGTACTATCAGGCAAGGGTATTCCTCAGGTTGCAGCAGTACTTGGCAGTTGCACTGCTGGTGGGGCTTACGTTCCTGCAATGTCGGATGAGTCAATCATTGTCAAGGGTAATGGAACTATTTTCCTCGCAGGCCCCCCATTAGTCAAGGCTGCAACTGGTGAAGAAGTAAGTGCAGAGGATCTTGGTGGTGCTGATGTTCACACTCGTCAATCAGGTGTTGCTGATCATTTCGCTGAGAATGAAGAAGAAGCCTTGCGAATGGTTCGAAATGTGGTTGAAAACTTGAACATTGAGCCGAAGCAGCGTCTTGATGTTAAGCCAGTAGAGGAGCCTGCCTATGATACTGAAGATTTGATGGGGATTCTTCCTTCTGACAATCGAACTCCTTACGACGTCAAGGAGGTAATCGCTCGCCTTGTTGATGGTTCAAGATTCCATGAGTTCAAACCACGCTATGGCACAACTCTAGTATGTGGCTTTGCTAGAATTCATGGATATCCAGTTGGTATTGTAGCAAACAATGGAATATTATTTTCTGAATCTTCTCTCAAAGGTGCTCATTTCATTGAATTGTGTGGTCAGCGTGGAATTCCTCTGATTTTCTTGCAGAACATTACCGGCTTCATGGTTGGTCGTGATGCTGAATCTGGTGGAATTGCCAAAGATGGAGCAAAATTAGTCACAGCCGTATCTTGTGTTCCTGTGCCCAAATTCACTGTAATAATTGGCGGTTCACATGGAGCTGGTAATTACGGAATGTGTGGGCGTGCCTATGACCCTCGTTTTCTTTTCATGTGGCCGAATGCAAGGATATCTGTAATGGGTGGTCCACAAGCGGCAGACGTATTGACTAGTGTCAAGCAGGATCAGAGAGCTCGAGAAGGACTCCCTCCAATGTCTGGAAGTGAATTGGAAGATTTCCGTCGTCCAATTCTCGACAAGTATGAAACAGAAGGTTCACCCTACTATTCTACTGCTCGACTATGGGATGATGGCGTAATCGATCCTAGGGACACTAGAGATGTGTTAGGGCTAGCCATCTCCGCTTCACTTAACGCCCCATTCCCTGATAGTGACTATGGCGTATTCAGGATGTGATTATTTGGATAGAGCAATAATGAGCGATGAGAAGCCAACAACCCAATTGTGTTCGCTGGAAATCAATGGAGCAGTTGCCAATGTTACTCTGATGCGTAGTGATGTGTTCAATGCATTGAATGTTCAATTGATATCTGAATTGGTGGACATCCTATTTTGGACTGAATCAAGATCTGTAGGGACAACACTTTCCTTAACCGATTCAGAAGGCTCATCCTACCTCCGTGTATTGGTATTACGAAGTGATGGAAAGCACTTCTGTGCAGGAGCGGACATTAACATGATGCGTGATGCTGGTGCACGTTCTGTGGAAGAAAACCGAGCAGATTCTCAGCGTCTAGACCGTCTATTCAATTCCCTTTGGTCACACCCTTGTTTCACCATAGGTGCTGCACAAGGAGTTGCTCTAGGCGGTGGTGCTGGATTAGTGGCCTGTGTTGACCATTGTATTGGTGAACCAAATACTAGAATCGCTCTTTCCGAAGGGAAATTAGGAATTCTTCCCGCAGTAATAGGGCCCTATGTCTATAGGAAATTAGGTAGCGCTCAATTCCGACGTCTTTCAATGATGGCTTCACGTATTGGAGCAGATGAGTGTTTGAGGATTGGTTGGCTGAATGAGCTAGTTACTTCTCCATTAGATTTTGATGCTGCGATATCAAGAGTCACCGCTGATGTAATGACCACTGGTCCAATGGCTGTGGCTGAATCAAAGAGATTGACTATGGCTTTTGATGGATGGATGTCTACGGATGAAGAACTTCGTCTGTGGACTCTTGATAAGACTACTCAAATGCGTGGTTCCCGAGAGGGACAAGAGGGTTTGTCTGCTTTCCTTGAGCGACGTAAACCGGATTGGTCTTTGGATTCTGAGTGAGGTTTCTGTATGATTCCGGATTGGATGGTTGGTGCTAATCGCCCATTCGATTCTATTTTGGTTGCTAATCGTGGAGAGATAGCTGTTAGAGTTCTCAAGGCAGCCAAGGAATCCGGCTTACGTGGTGTTGCAATTTTCTCAGATCCTGATGCAGGCTCACTACACGTAGAGATAGCCGATGAGGCTGTACATCTTCCAGGAACTACGCTTGCTGAGACGTATCTCAATGCCGATGCGATAATTGCTGCAGCGCGTGATACTGGTGCACAGGCCATACATCCCGGATTTGGTTTCCTTTCAGAGCGCGCCGATTTCGCTAATGCGGTAAATGCTGCAGGTTTGGTTTGGATAGGACCACCTGCAAGAGCCATTGAGACTATGGGTGACAAGATTTCTGCACGCCGTTGTATGATTGAATATGGAGTGCCGGTAATTCCGGGTGAAGAAATTGCAATCTCGGTTGGTAGTGATCATCTAGGCGTACTTGCCGCAGCTGCAGCTCGTATTGGCTATCCATTGTTGCTCAAAGCAAGTGCAGGAGGAGGAGGTAAAGGGATGCGTTCTGTACACGAACCGAAGATGCTTCGCACTGAGTACGAAGCAGCAGCGCGTGAGGCGACAGCAGCTTTTGGTGATGGAACTGTATACGTCGAAAGGCTGCTTACCGGTGCTCGTCATGTAGAGATTCAAATTCTTGCCGACAGTCACGGAAATTGTATTCATCTGAATGAACGAGATTGTTCTCTCCAACGCCGCCACCAGAAAGTCATCGAAGAAGCACCCTCTCCTGTCGTAACTACGGAAATACGGGATTCTATGGGTAAAGCCGCAGTTCAAGCAGCACAGGCTGTAGACTACGAGGGTGCAGGAACTGTAGAATTCCTACTTTCCAGTAAAGGAGATTTCTTTTTCCTAGAGATGAATACGAGATTGCAAGTTGAACATCCGGTGACTGAGATGATTACTGGTATTGATTTGGTACAGAAGCAATTTGAGGTTGCTGCGGGTATGCAACTTGGGTTGACACAATCAGATATCGGTATCACTGGACACGCTATGGAGGCTCGTATCTATGCTGAGGATCCATCCAAGGGTTTCCTCCCCGCCATTGGTAGATTGGCAATGTGGCAAGCACCTCAGGGTCCGGGAATCAGGGTCGATACGGGTGTTCGTGAAGGTGATGATGTAACTGTTGACTTCGACCCAATGCTTGCCAAATTAATCGTTCATGCTCCTAGTCGTACAGCAGCAGCAAGGCGTCTTGACATAGCCCTGTCTAACTTACATGCATTGGGGGTAACAACCAACATTGGTTTCCTTCGTCAAATAGCTAGTAATCCCACTTTCTTATCTGGTGGAATAACTACTGATTACCTTGATTCAACTCCTATATCTGAATTTGCAGAACCCGAACCTGACCACGCTACACTTGTTGCCATTGCAGCAGCAGCAAATCGCTTCGGACTTGACCGTGCAGGAGCAGGCGGTGTGGAAGCGATAATCGATGAACACACAGGACATTCTGGAGATCCTTTCAGAACTCTTTCGAGGTCTTTCCCCTGAGGTGATTGAATGGAATGGTGTGTAGGCGAATCCAATTCCAAAATGAGTGCTAAACTCACAGAATCAGAAGGTGTACTCACCCTTTCAGGACTGACTAGTGACGGTGTTGATAATTCGCATAGTGATGTTAGCATCAGACGTGATGAACACCCCGG
>Ga0187827_10001422_pt1 | contig 35184 bp, 37 predicted proteins | sample ETNtaG_39_FD_167969 | JGI IMG/M metagenome (GOLD analysis project Ga0187827, IMG submission 167969) | Marine microbial and viral communities from oxygen minimum zone, Eastern Pacific Ocean - ETNP2014_SV_150_PacBio MetaG (Illumina Assembly) | ecosystem: Environmental > Aquatic > Marine > Hypoxic...
TTGCTGGACTGGTTACCATAAAAGTTTCATCCGCTTTCCCTTGAGAAAGAAGCGGTGAGTTAATAAGTTCAACGATCTCAGTTTTTGAATTCAAACACAAGGTTCTTATACAATGAGTAAAAAGAATGGTAAAGCTTTGAAATCCCTGGCAACGGCGGACAGGGACGCTATCCTGAAAAATGCCACTTCCAAAGTGCGGGACTACGTCTCCCTTCTGGAAGAACAGATCGAACAATTGAGCGCAATCGGGCTCGCCCTCTCGAAAGAGAAAGATATGCCCATACTGCTTGAAATGATCCTCGAAGAGGCAAAACGGATCACCAACTGTGACGGCCGCACACTCTATATGATGGAGGACGATGAGCAGCTGAAATTTGAGATTGTACGGACAGACTCCCTCAATTTCCACATGGGCGGTACCAGCGGTGAGGAGATCCCTTTCTATCCTGTAAAGCTCTACCTGGAAGACGGCAAGCCGAACCACAGTATGATCGCCGCCTACGCCGGCCTGACAGGGGAGACCATCAACATTCCCGATGCCTACAAAGCGGAAGGGTTTGACTTTTCCGGTACCAAAATGTTTGATGAAAAAACGGGTTACCGCTCAACATCATTCCTCACGGTGCCGCTGAAAAATCATCTGGACGAGATCATCGGCGTTATCCAGCTGTTGAACGCCCAGGATCCGGGGACGGGAAAAGTGATCCCGTTCTCCGAAGATGCACAAAAGCTGGTGGAATCGCTATGCAGCCAGGCGGCAGTGGCCATAACCAACAAGCAGCTTATCGATCAGCTGGAAGAGCTGTTTGAATCGTTTATCAAGCTTATAGCCACTGCCATTGATAAAAAATCGCCCTACACCGGTGGTCACTGTATCCGAGTACCCACTCTAACTATGATGCTGGCTGATGCCGTAGAAAAAGTCGAGTACGGTCCTTACAAGGATTTCAGTATGACGGAGGAAGAGCGGTATGAGCTCTACATCGCCGGGTGGCTTCACGATTGCGGAAAAGTGGCAACGCCTACCCACGTTGTGGACAAAGGGACAAAGCTGGAAACTATCTTCGACCGGATCGATACCATCGATACCCGTTTCGAGGTGCTGAAGAGAGATGCCAAGATTGACTATCTTCAGAAACTGATGAACCAGAAATCCCCCAGAAACGGCGAGGCAAAACAGCTAGAACGGGAATACAAGGCGAAACTTCGCAAGATCAGGAAAGATCAGAAGTTCATCCAGGAGTGCAATATAGGCGGTGAATACATGGCGAAACCCCTCCAGGAAAGGGTCATCGGCATCAGTAAATACCCCTACAGGCAAGATGGAAAGAAACAGTCGTTTCTCTCCCATGAAGACGTTCGGAACCTCAACATTCCCAAAGGGACACTGCTTCCTGAAGAACGACAGATTATCAATGACCACATTGTCATCACTATCGACATGCTGAACCAGCTCCCGTATCCGAAACATCTGAAAAACGTGCCGGAGTTTGCCGGCGGCCACCATGAGAAGCTGGACGGGACAGGTTATCCCCAGGGATTGGCACATGACGATATGTCTCCGCAGGCGAAGATTATGGCCATTGCCGATGTGTATGAGGCACTTACCGCTGCCGACCGCCCATACAAGGATGGTAAAAAGATATCCATGGCAATGCGGATTATGGGATTCATGCGGGATGACTACCATATTGATCCGGACCTCTTCGAAATTTTTGTTAAGGAGGGTGTCTACCAGAAGTATGCCGAGGAACATGTCAAACCCACTCAGATTGATGAGGTCCAACAGGAAGCACTTCTCGGATGAAGAAAAAGTACCTTAAATCCCTGGACCGGTCCGGGCTTAAAGAGTACCTTTTCGATGAATTCGAAAAGGTTTTGCCCGATGAGGAGTACGGCATTTTTGTCATTACAATTCTCAACAAAATTCGTACCGATTACATCATTGAGAGATTGCTGGATGTGGTGGAAGGGTCACACAACAGGTCCAACGGACACGTTCTCAAATCGTAAGGAAAGTCAGGACTTAGCTGACAATTCTCATGGGTGCTGAACCACTACTTTTTCTAGTTATCGTTACCGGGGCGCTTGTCCTGTTCGCCTGGGAACTGTTCCCTATGGACGTCACCGCCCTCGCGCTCCTTTCTATTCTTCTCCTGACGGGTTTTCTAACACTAGATGAAGCTGTATCAGGCTTTAGCAACAAAGCGGTGCTTACCGTTGGTCTCATGTTTATTCTCAGTGCTGCCCTGGTGAAAACAGGCTTTGTGGAAGTTTTGGCGGAGCGCCTCAGCAGCTTCGGCCAACGGGGCTGGCTTGCTATCGGGCTGTTCCTCGTTGCCACCAGTTTAATCTCCGGACTCATCAACAATACAGCTGCCGTAGCCATTTTCATTCCGTTGGCCATACATTTGGGTAAGCGGTTTCAAATTTCGCCCTCTAAGATTCTCATGCCCTTATCTTTTGCCGGTATTTACGGCGGCATGCTCACCCTCATCGGCACCTCCACGAACTTGCTGGTGAGCTCCATGGTGGAAAAGCAGGGGTATGCACCGCTGGGAATGTTTGAATTCTTCAGCATGGGTTTTGTGTTTCTTGTTGTCGGCACAGTCTATAATGTATTCCTGGTGCCTAGGATTCTCCCTTCACGGGCTGGTATATCAAGCCTCACTGGCAAGTACCATCTTTCAGCTTATCTTACGGAATTCGAAATTGGTGAAGGTTCACCCCTCATCGGTTCAACCTGTCTGCAAAGGGGTGTCAACCGGAACTATGACATTACGGTCTTATCCATCATCAGGGCTGACCGTCACATTGAGACCGATCTGAGGAACCAGGAACTGAGAGAGGGGGATGTACTCATGGCCCGGGGTACACTTGAAAAATTTGCCCAGTTTCGTGAAGAAGAAAAAGTACTCATGCTGACAGATATAAAAATGAACCAGAACGAACTGACCAGTGGTGACAGTACCATCGTTGAAGGACTCGTTACACAAAATTCCAGTCTTATCGGAAACGCGCTGAAAGACATCAACTTCCGGAATAAATTCGGTTCCTTTGTTCTTGCGATCCGGCGGGAGGGAAGAACTTTGCGGGAAAAGATCGCCCGTATCAAACTCCAGTTTGCTGACACACTATTGATTTTTGTACCGAAATCCAGTTTTGCTTCTCTTATAAACAACCCCGATCTGGCCATTCTTCAGGAACACGATATTAGTCTCCATAAGGTGCGATTTTGGTGGTTGGCAATTGCTATTATTCCCCTCATTATGCTTTTTGCTGCTACTGGGATTGTAGATATTCTCCAGGCCGCCCTTATAGGAACAGTGATTCTCTTTCTGGTAGGTGCCATTACCCCGCAAGAAGCTTATCATTCAGTAAACTGGTCCGTCATTGTTATGATAGCTGCTTTCATCCCTGTTGGAATTGCCATGGAAAGGTCTGGTGCTGCTCACATTCTCGGTTCATCCATTATTACTTTTTCCGATATGTTTCATCCGGAATTAGCTCCTCGGGCTGCCATGTCTTTACTCTTTTTTGTAGCAGCGTTTATCACCTCCATTATGTCAAATAATACAGCAGCAATTGCCCTTGTTCCTGTCGCCTTTTCTATTGCTAGTCAAATGGGTGTAGATGTGAAACCGTTCATTTTTGCGGTGGCTTTTGGTGCGTCTACATCCTTTGCCACACCTATGGGTTACAAAACAAACCTCATGGTTTACGGTCCCGGTCAGTACCGGTTTTCAGATTTTGTGAAAGTGGGAACACCCCTTAATATTGTTTTTTGGTTGTTAGCCACGTTTCTTATTCCCGTCTTTTGGCCTTTCTGAACATTTCTTAACTTTATTACCACAAGGGATCAGATTGGCCAAACTTTCACCATCCTTACTTTCCGCTGATTTTTCCAACCTCTCTCTTGCACTGGATCAGTGCAAGGAAGGGGGCACCTCAATGGTCCACATCGATGTAATGGACGGACACTTTGCCCCCAACATAACCATGGGACCTGTGGTGGTTCAGGGGGTTCGGCGAGCCACAGATCAGATTCTGGACGTGCATCTCATGATCGAAAACCCGGATCGCTACATCACTGATTTTGCCAAAGCCGGTTCAGACATAATCACCGTTCATATTGAAACATGTCCAAAAGTGCGGGAAGTTTTTCAGCAGATTCGGGACGAAGGGGCCAGGCCGGGCATTACACTCCGGCCCAGCACCGATCTTGAAACGATAGAGGATACACTGGAAGATGTGGATCTGGTGCTGGTGATGTCGGTTGAGCCCGGTTTCAGCGGTCAGACATTTATCCCTGGAATGATGGACCGCATTGCCAAGGTTCGTGAATGGGTTGATAAGATGGAGAATGGCCGCCCCGAAATTTCTGTGGATGGTGATGTAAAGCTCCAAAACGCCAGAGAGGTGACCAATGCTGGTGCCGATATTGTTGTTTCAGGTTCTGGTGTGTTTGGCACTGATGATCCCGTTACCACCATGAAGGAGTTTGCAGCCATTGACGGATAAGAATATGAAAATACATTTAGCAACAGACCACGCCGGCCTTGAACTGAAAAATGCCATAGGAAAATATCTTACTGAAAAAGGTTATGACGTTACTGACCACGGCGCTCATGAATATGATGCCGAAGACGACTATCCCGATTTCATTTTTCCGTGCGCTGAAGCAGTGGCTACTGACCCGGAGAGTCGGGGCATTATATTAGGCGGCTCGGGTCAGGGTGAAGCTATGGCGGCCAACCGTGTGAAAGGCGTTCGGGCGGCTGTCTATTACGGTTCGAAAAAGGAAATCCCCAGGCTTTCCCGGGAACACAACGATGCGAATATTCTCTCCCTTGGAGCTCGGTATATATCAGAAGAAGAGATCTATGATATTATTGACCAGTGGCTGGCGGAACCATTCTCCGGCGGTCGCCACCAGCGAAGGATAGATAAGCTGGATCATGAAAAAAGGTGACATGCTTGTAGAAGCTTGAGTTTTATTAATTATTATTTTTCGATGGGCTCAGAATAACTTATCCTGTTTATCAGGGAACTTATCCAGCAGGTATTCTGCCAAAGCAGTAATGGTCAGGCTGGGGTTTACACCCAGGTTTGCGGGCACAGTTGAACCGTCCACAACATATAAGTTATCATAACCGTGAATCTTACCATTATAATCGATAACACCTTTTTCCGGTGTATCGGACATTATGCAGCCCCCAAGGATATGGGCAGTTGAAGAAGTATTAAACAGTACTTCAGGTAAGCAACTACCCGGTTTTCCGTTGATCTTTTCTGCCATTCGTTGTGCAAACTCGTTGGCAATTGGTATGTAAGAGGGGATTTTTTTGTCAGTATGCCTGTTAGAATTCATTGACCGGCCGCCCAGTCGCCACCAGCGGCGTTTATACTCCAGATTCAGGTAACTGTCGATTTTTTGCATAACCAGCAGGATTGTACTGCGCTGTGCCCATCCAAACGGTATAAGGAATCGAAGAAAGGTGAAGGGATGGCGGATGATATTTCCCAGAAAACGGAGCGGGCGCGGCCACGGTTTTCCCCCGCCAACCAGGAGGGTCGTCAGGAGAGCCATTGCATCGTGTCCCTTGCCGTAACGGCAGGTTTCAATATGCGTATTTTCGTCGGGATAGATCCCGGATGTAATAGCGATTCCCTTGGAATAGTCGATCTCTTTCGTATTCGCGAATGTACCCAGAAGCGCTTCGCTGTTAGTCCGGGTGACATTACCCAGCCGGGATGAGATATGAGGCAATGAACCATTCGCTTTACATTTATGTAGTAGTTTTACGGTACCCATAACACCACCGGAGAAGAATACTCCTCCGGCTGTAAAATTCTCTCTTTTTCCGAAAAAACCACTAACCTGCCTGGTTTTTATTGTGTAATCGTCGCCGGCGGTTGGACGTACGTCAACAACCTGCCGGTTGGGGAAGATCTCTACACCCAATTGCTCAGCCAGGTACAGGTAATTCAAATCCAATGTATTCTTGGCAGCATAACGACAACCGGTCATGCAACCTCCGCAGGAAGTGCATCCGGTACGGTCGGGACCTTTGCCATCGAAATAAGGGTCTGGTACGGTGACATTAGGCTCACCGTAATAGATACCTACATCATTTATATGGAATGTGTCCCCTTTGCCAATATCCGCGGCACATTCTTTCAGGAACTCATCAGCAGCGGTTATTTTCTGTGCTGGAGTAGCACCTAGCATACGGCGGGCTTTCTGATAGTAAGGAATTATGGTTGTCCGCCAGTCTGCCTGGCCCCAGGCTGGGTCATCCAGTACATCCTCAGAAGGAATCAACAGCTGATTGGCATAAACCAGACTCCCGCCGCCTACACCGGCACCGTAAAAAATGAAAACATCCTTGAGCAAGGTGAGAGCCTGAATACCGTAGAGTCCCATTTGCGGAAACCAGAGATATTTTCGCAGATTCCAGTTACGTTTAGGGAAATCCTTGGGTCGATAGCGCTTACCCTGTTCAATAACTGCCACCTGATAACCCTTTTCAGCTAACCTTAAGGCAGATACGGAACCACCGAATCCGGAGCCGATTATTATGTAGTCGTACTTTCTGTTCATACGAGAGAATCTACCGACAATTACTGGTTCAACTTAGATCTGTCAACAGTTTAAAGCGGTCTACTCCTCTTTGCATCTTGATGCCTGGAAACAGAGGCTGTCCCCGTTAGCTGGGATGTGCCCCGTCTTGTCCAAAATGCCGTCCAGTTTCAGGTTGCCGATGGTGGGGCCATCTTTGGTCACGGTTACCATCGTAACGTGATCAAAGGACATTACATTGCCGGCATTCTGACTACCCCCTGTTGTCCCCAGCATGATGTAGTCCCGTCCGTTCTTTATCGTGTGTGAATAACTGTGGAAATGACCGTTGAACAGGGTATAGGGACGATTGGAAAGTGCCGATTCGATTGTGGCAAATTCGGGGTCATTTCCCTTAAGCCAGACGGGTTTATGCATGAACAGAAATGTCCAATCTACATTTGGGTGCTCGGCAATAACTTTAAGGAAAAAGTCGGACTGTTCTTTTCCCATCTCACCGGTAGCTCTTTCAGGCATTTTCATGTATTTCATTTCCTTTACTTGTTCCGGTTCCATGCTGTCGCGCAATTCCAGATATTCGGCGCGGGCTTCATAAATCTCCTGCATCCGCTCATCAGAATAGTCTTCGCTGTCCAGGGCAAGGAACAGGACATTTTTGTAGATAAAGTGATAATACCGGGCACCGTACCGCTCCATCCAGACATCTCGCATGGTCAGGTTTGTCAGATCGTGATTGCCACCTACTTTAAAAACGGGAGCGACGGCTCGGGAGGCCCTTACATCGAAGGATTCCCATTCCTGTCGTAATGTTTCCCTGTTTTCAGTTCCCCCATCGATGAGGTCTCCTACACTGAGGATCAATTCAGGACGCAAAAGAGAAAGCTGTGCTACTGCAACTTGGAACACCTTCTCACGCTCACCACCGTTCAGATCTGAAAATATGGCAAAAGTGAACTTATCCCCCGCATTGTCAAACCGATTATGCGTCCACGGTGTTGATTTTTCATTTAAATTGTGCTGGAAAGCGGTTGGGATCGTTCCTGAGCATCCCATAAGCAACAGCAGCGCAGCTGCAAATATTGTCTTGCGAAATACAATAGTCCTGGTATTCATAAACCGTATCTCCTATTTGAAGTCAATCACCACGGCAAAAAGCTTTTTCAGATATTCAGCTGAATCAATTTGATGCGCCCGGATTCGCCGCTCTTGATGGAGACCTGGGACTTTGTCACTTTAAACTGTTTGGCGATCAGCTCAATCACGGCTCTGTTGGCCTTGCCGTCTTTGGGCGGTGCTTTCACTTCCGCAATCCAGGTGCCATCCTGGAACTGTCTTAGACTGTTCTCCCGAGCGTTAGGTTTTACCTTCACCAGAAGTTTTTTCACCTCACTCATTTCTCAGCAGTTTTTCAGCGGTGTCTAAATCTTCCGGAGCATTCATATTGAAAAATTGTTTTTCAGGCATAGACACCTTATTGCATTCTACGGTTTCGACAAATTGATAAAGGCTGAGTTGGCCATTCGAAATGAAAGCTTCAACGGTATCAGCAAGTCTACGGTGATAAAAGGCGCAGGTTACTTGAAGGTGGGCATCAGACTCGGGAACTATGATATCTTTTTCACTGTCCCGGTTCTCCCAGATTTTTTCAAGCAAGCCGGCCGTCATCAGAGGTAAATCGCAAGAGAGCAGTAGGTTCCAATCGTGAGTGCTGTTTTTCAAAAGGGTGTAGAGTCCGATAATGGGGGCCTGACCTTCAAGCTCATCTTTCAGGAACAGCTTTCCCAAATCATCCGGCTGTTCTTTGCCGATGACGATTTTCTTTTCAAAGCGGTTACACGCCTCCCAAAGCCGGTCAAGGACGGTTATACCGCTCATGATAACTTTCCATTTGGGCGAACCAAACCGGCCACTCTGGCCTCCGATCAAAATACCTGCTGTGGCGGGGATGGAGTGAGACATTTCTTCAATAGGAAAAATACGAAAACGAATTATCGATCCCTTGAAATCATTACTGCTTGATTTTATATAAGAAAATTACTATATATTGGACATCGCATGGAAAAAATTGGGGGCTCCAATTATGAATAATGCACTTTCTGTAGAATTTTTGCAGCAAGCTTCAGATGTAATCAAGGTGCTCGGGCATCCTCAGCGTCTGAAGATTATTGAGTATCTAGAAAAGGGAGAAAAGTCCGTCAGTCAGATTCAGGAACATCTTTCCGTCTCTCAGCCCCTTGCATCTCAGTATTTACGCCACATGCACAGTCGTGGCATCGTCAAGTACAGGCGGGAAGGTACCACCTACTTTTATTCCATCGCTTCTGAATTCATTCATAAAATTCTGGATTGTGTTTCCGAATGCCAGCAGAAAGTTGAATCGGGCGAATGGGAACTGGCAATGTTTGGTACTGAGTAAAAAGGAGAAACAGGTATGACTGATTACCAAGAAAATTCACTACTGGACTGTTCCGGGATGAACTGTCCACTACCGATATTGAAGACGAAGAAGGCCATAGACGGCATGAACAGCGGCGAAATCTTGAAGATGATATCCACCGATCCGGGATCGATCAATGACGTAAACGCATTTACCAAGCGCACGGGGCACGAACTCATTGAGTCCATCGCTGAAGATGGCGATTACACTTTCTTTATTCGAAAATCATAAGATTACCTGAAATCTGATTACCAAGTAGGAGGTAACCATGAGTGAAACGAATGGACAACCAAAAAGAATGGCACTGATTGCATCCAAGGGGACGCTGGACTGGGCATATCCGCCTTTTATCCTCGCTTCCACTGCGGCGGCTATGGAGATGGAGGTAGGGATATTCTTTACCTTTTACGGCCTGACGCTGCTGAAGAAGAATATCGAGGCAAAAGTAGCGCCACATACAAATCCGGCCATGCCCATGAAGATGCCGTTTGGACCACAGGGGTTTCAGAATTTCGAATGGCCTATGCCGAACCTGCTGATGGGCAACATGCCCGGTTTCGAGACTGTAGCCACGTCATTGATGAAGAAGACGTTCAAGAACAAGGGTGTGGCCACCATCGAGGAGTTGCGTGACATCTGTCTGGAATCGGATGTAAAGATGATAGGGTGTTCGATGACCATGGATGTATTCGGTTTCACCAGGGATGACTTTATTGAAGGTATCGATGTTGGCGGGGCGGCTACGTTCTTAGAGTTTGCTGCTGGCGCTGATATCCAGCTCTTTATCTAATACAGGGGAGAACATATGAAAGCACGCCTATTGGATATGGGACAGGTTTCTGTCCTTCGGTCACAGAGTATCTATCACGGCCTAACAGCCGCCATCAAACCTAATGACGATCCCATTATCACCATGATGACGCCAAAGGATACTTACGTCTCAGTTGGACATTCACAGGAGACTGAAAAGGAGGTGGACCTTGAGTATTGTACTCAAGAGAAAATACCAGTCATAAGACGTCACGTAGGTGGCGGCGCCGTCCTGCTTGATAGTAATCAGCTCTTTTTCCATGTGATACTACCGGTTGCCCGTAGTGAACAGTTTGGCCTGCCGAGGAAGCTCGTAAACAAATTTGCTTATCTCGCCCGTCCGCCTATTCATGCGTACCATAAGCTTGGCATCAATGCCGCCTTTCGTCCCGTTAACGATATCCATGTGGAAGGGAAAAAAATTGGCGGAACAGGTACTGGTGAGATCGAGGACGGCCTCGTCTTTGCAGGTAGCATGATGATGGATTTTAATCATGCACTTATGGCGAAAGTCCTGAAAGTTCCCGATGAGAAGATGAGGGACAAGATTCACGAAACTCTCGAGGCGTATATCACTACCATCAAACGAGAATTGAGTAAAAGCCTTCCTGTAGCTGAAGTGGCCGAGGCGCTCGTCCAGTCCTTCGAGGAAGTGTACGGGATTGAGCTCATCCCCAGCGTTATCCAGGAACGAGAATTGAAGGAAGTTGAAAAGTTTGATGAGCACCTCAGTGAGGATGATTGGCTTCACAAAGTGCAGTTGGGAGAGAAGGAACACAGGGACATAAAGATTTCATCAAACGTTCGCATTCTGGGTGCTGCGCACAAGGCGCCCGGGGGAATGATCAAAGCGACAGTGAGAGTCGTTGATGAAAGTATTGATGATCTTATCATTACTGGCGATTTTGCTTTCTCACCTCCAGATGGACTCGAGAAGTTGAGCGATAAGTTCCGTGGCGCGAATCTTGATATGGAAGAACTCAAGACGAGAATATCATCTGCATATGAGGAAGAAACCGTCGATTTCGCCGGTGTTGAGATTGGCGATTTTGAACAAGTGTTTGCGCAATTAATAGCATAAAGGAAAACAGTGATGGATGACGAAGGAAAAGTAACGATCTTTGTAACTACGGGACCGGATACTCCCCAAAGATGCGCGACGCCATTTTATATGGCCAGTGTTGCCGCCGCCATGGACAGCGAAACGGAGATGATCTTTCAGATCGATGGTGTATTGCTCATGAAGAAAGGTGAAGCGGATGAACTTTACGCCAAAGAAGGTGGTAAGAAAATTATTGACTTCATCTGCGAGGCGAAAGAGGCTGATGTGGAGATGCGCGTCTGCTCAGCCGCCCTTCAGTTGCATGATATGACGGAAGACGATCTCATCGAAGAGTGTGACGGCGTGGTGGGGGCCGCCTACATGACCGACGTGGGGATGGAGAGCGATCTGGTTTTAACCTATTGAACGGGAGAAGAACTGATGTCTGAAGTGAAGAATTGCATGCTACCCACTGATCTGCTCTATCATGTTGAGAACAACGTATGGATCCGCCCTCACGATGACGGCACGCTTGATCTCGGTTTGACCGATATCGCCCAGACCATGGCTGGTTCCATCATCCACTGCCGCCCGAAAAAGGCAGGTAAAGTTGTTAAAAAAGGGAGAAGTGTCGCCATTGTGGAGAGTGGTAAGTGGGTCGGTCCTGTGAGGTCACCTTTCACTGGAGAGATCATAGATGCAAATACAGCAGTGGAGAGTGATGCTGCGATTCTAAACAAGAGTCCTTATAAGGAAGGGTGGATCGTCAAGCTGAATCCCTCCAACTTTGATGAAGACAGTGCTGAACTGGTTTCGGGTGATGAAGCCGTGTCGAAGTTCGAAGAATATATGAATGAGAAGGACCTTACCGAATGTATTCATTGCGAGGGGTTTGAAGGACAAGAACTGGAATGAGGTTTGTGCATAAGTGCAGAATCTTTCATTAATCCACTACTTCATTGTTCCAGTATTCCATCTTGGTATTGAGAAAATGACGTTGCGGATTTTTTCTCACCTTGCCTGGAAGAAACCTATTAATAAATGAGAGAAGCAAACCATTAGGGTTTCGTATGTCGATTTATAAAGATGCAAAATACATGGATGTTCCTTATGAAGAAAAGCTGAAGCTTTTCCAGGAAGTAAAGGATGACATGCGTTATGGTCAAAATTTGTATGGCTGCTACGAATGTGGTATTTGTGTAGCGGCCTGTCCATCCGCCCGGTTTTACGATTTTAGTCCCCGTGTTTTTGCTCAGATCATGGCACGGGAAGATGTGGATACTTTCTACGAATTACTGAATGATAATGTGTGGGATTGTTCTCAATGCTATTCCTGTACGTGCTGCCCGCGGCAGAACAGCCCCGGCGGCATTGTTCTCATGATGCGGGATGCGGCCGTTCGCGCAGGATTGCAGTCGGCAAAGGATGCTTTGCGGGCATACAGCCGCATCATTTATAAAATCATGTCCACCGGAACGCAGGTGACTCCGGACATGCTTCAACCGGACTTCTTCCCGGATTGGGGAACGGATGTAAAAGAGGTTGCAGAAAATTTGGATGTTTGGCGACGGGCCATTCCTCCCGAAACACTGCATACCACCGAACTGGCTTGGGATGTTAGTGAGAAGACAAGGCTGGAGCTCTACATGATCTGGAAACTTACCGGCAATCTTGAGCTCATCGAGAACTTAGATGAAGGGATCTTCATGATCCTAGAGGAAGTGATGGAAGAAATGCTTGATGAGCACGGTTATGACATTGACGATTTTGAAAACATTTTGGAAGAGTAAATAGGAAACTATATGGAACAGGCACCTGCAGTGCATACAAAATCAAAAACCCCCATGCGGGAGTTTGTTCGCAAAGGGAAACCGCCGACAGAAGATTATCGTGAAAAATTATTTGAACTGGAAGCCAAGGGCGAATTAGAAGTTCATCGTGTACCTGACCCCATAATGGAAGTGGGGACTAAATATGGGCGCACGAAAAAAATTCCGTTAGAACATACCTGGCACCATAAGTCCTGTGGTCAGTGTGGACACATCCCCGGATATTCTACATCTATTTTCTGGCTGCATCGGCAATTCGGTCTGGATTATTACGACCCCAAAGATCAGTCATCATGCACGGGGTGGAATTATTATGCATCATCCACATCTAATGCTGCGGCCCAGGCCGCGGTGGCTGCCCGAAATTTTGCCCAGGCCAAGTTGGACGGATATTATCCACTGATTCATTGCGGTACCAGCTTCGGCCATTACAAGGAAACGCGGGAAGAAATTATTCACCATCCTGAATTACGGGATCAGGTCCGGCGTATTATGGACCGATTAAAAATGCCCTTCGTCTTTCCTGAAGAAATTGTTCATTATTCAGAATGGGTCCATGCCATGCGCCATCGCATTGCTGAAAGACAAGTTTTGAACTTCAGTGATATTACAGTGACGGTTCACCCCGCCTGTCACTACCATAAACTGGTGGTGGAAGATGCCATCTATGACCGCGAATTATATGATGGACAACGTACAGCAATTGTCACAGGACTGGTAGAAGCTTTGGGAGCAAAAGCAGCCGATTATTCCACCTGGCATGACTGCTGTGGGTTCGGATTCCGGCACATTTTAGTGAGCCGGGACTTCTCCCGGTCTTTTGCCACCATCAGAAAAATTGAACGGATGAAAGAAGAAGCTGATCCGGATGTCACTATTACTCATGATACTGGATGTGTAACCACATTGGATAAGAGTCAATTTGCTGTTCAAGCGCATGGTCGCAATGTGGGTATCCCCGTAATGGCAGATTCACAATTTGCAGCCTTATCCATGGGAGCTCATCCGTATAATGTATGCCAATTGCATTGGCATGGTGTAGATAGTAAACCTTTGCTTGAGAAGATGGGCATTGACCATGCCAAAGCATGGAGAGAATTTGAAGCTATTGCCGAACGAATCGAAAGTGGCGAACTTGATTTTATGACATGGGAGGACGCTGATGCCTGATAAACCTGTTTTAGTAATTGGTGGCGGACCCGCAGGACTGGAAGCAGCAAGAGGTATTTCTGATCTTGGTTACGATGCTATTATAGTTGATAGTGCTGATGTTCTGGGAGGATCCCCCATCTCAGCCGATTATGCCGCTATTACCCCTGACATGCGGAACACTGAAGAAGCAATGAATGAGATGATTGCCGCTATTTCTGATAATTCTCAAGTGGACATCAGGCTCGGCACTACTGTTACCGCCGCAGAAGGCGAAGCTCCGGAACTGAAGGTAACTTTGCAGAACGGTTCTGGCAGTGAGGTGGTTGAAGTGGGCAGTGCAATCGTTGCTACTGGATTTCAGCATTTTGATCCCGGTCGGGAAACGCAGATGTACGGCTATTATGAATTTGATGACGTCATGACCCTGGTGGATGCCGAACGAATGCTCAAGACTGGCACCTTTGTCCGTCCTTCCACCGGCGAAAAGCCGAAACAAGTCTGTTTCATTCAGTGCGTCGGTAGCCGTGACAGACAGATAGGAAATCAGTGGTGCTCAAAAGTCTGTTGTGGCATCGCGTGTAAAGAGGCGATCGAGATTCGGGAAATGCTGCCTGATTGCCGAGTTTTTGTTTTCTACATCGATATGCGGGCGTACGGTTTCTGGGAAGATGAACTCTACTGGAAAGCACAGGAAGAACACAAAGTCAACTTTATACGGGGAATTGTCACTGAGATCACTCAGCGGGGGGACACTGTGGTGGTAAAAGGAGAAGACACTACTATGGGGCGCCCCATGGAAGTGGCCATGGATGTGGTTATACTGTCAGTCGGGATGGAGCCGAGCGAAGGGACAAAAAAGATGGCAGGCATCTTTAACCTGCCGTTGGAGTCACACGGCTTTATTGAGACCACCGGCGGTGCTCTCAACACGGTGCAAACATCGGTACCGGGACTGTTTGTTGCGGGGGCATCGATGGGTCCTGCTGATCTGGAGGATTCTATCTCCATGGGTGGTGCAGCGGCTTTGAAAGCATGTGCCTTTATTCGTAAAGCGAAATTGCATCCAGCTTGAATGCTCTACGACGACGTTAATGTTCAGGAAGTAGTTGACTCAGAGGCGGCGCTTGAGTTCATGAAAGAAGCGACTAAACTTGCCACCTCCAACGAGTTGAAAGACATTGGTGAGCAACTGGAGACGAAGAGTGATCTGTTTGCCATAACCCTGGCAGAAGAGCGCCTACGGGAAATGAGTGAAGATGAGTTCAGACAATTGGTAGGCAGTATTTTTTCTATCCGCAGAAAATCGCAGCGGATGATCAAAGCAAACGGCTTCGAAAGATTACGCTCTGCCATGCTGGATCTTATTCACGGTACTGGCACGGTTGAAGAGCGCTTTAATGTATTTACCGGTTCTGTTAAGCAGCTCGATAACAAAATGCGAGTTAACCTTGCCAGTGAATTGCTGCACTTTTCGAATCCTGATAGATACTGGCTGTGGACTAATTGGATATGGGATCCGAAGACAGGAACAGGAGCCATGCCGCTGGTGGTGCATGACGCAGTGGATTTATCTGGTGAGACCGATGGAGAAGTTTACGCCAAGATAGGAAAGGCCATAGCCGTGGTTGATAGTGTAGGACACACTGCCGGTTTTTCCGGTTCCGGCCGCGGGCTCTTCGGTACCGATATCTTTCTGGCCTGTGTCTATGCGGTCTATATGTATACAGTCTTTAAAGTGAAGCTTTCGCAGGAGTTTAATCGCATTCTGCCGGGATTGCCTGAATTGACAAAAAGAGTGCTGGGAGTTTACAGTTTGGAAAAGAACTAATATGGCTGATCACAAGTACGAAAGTTTCATTCAGAAGGATAATGTTATTATCGATGGGATTGATATCTCCGGTGAATGGAACAAGATGTATGAGCCGCGGGAGATCACCGAGTACGATATCACTTTTCTTGAAAAGGTACGTGATCTTCCGGGCGCCGAATCCATGGGCTGGTGCTACCAGTGTGCTCAGTGTGTTGGTGTATGCCCCGTAGAAAATGTGGGCAGCTACGGTCCGCGCAAGATTTACAGAAAATTGCAGACAGGTGTAAATCTCTTCGAACATCCTGATTTATGGCTTTGTACTACATGTTCGAATTGCCTTCGGATCTGCCCCAAGGAAGTGGACATGATGAAGATTATGCCCGCGGCCCGGAAAGTGGCAGTTCTAGATGGAAACGTTCCTGCCGAATTGCAGGAGATGCTGCAAAATGTGGCTGAATATGGTAATCCCATGGGTGAATCGGCCAGGAAACGTGTACGATGGTTGCGAAAATTTGAAGAGCCACTGCGGGATTTGTCCAAGGAAGATGATCCCCAGGCTGTGGATGTTCTCTGGTATGTAAGCGACTATTTTTCCTATCACGGTCGCGGTAACGATGCGGCAAAATCAATGGTACGTGTATTTAATCAATTAAGGGTGGACTTTGGGATTCTGGGGAAAGAAGAAAAATGTGATGGTGATTCTCAACGTTTGGTGGGGGAATCGGGCTTGTTTGAAGAACTGGCCGAACATAATGGGGTTCAATTTGATAAATACGAGCATAACAAACTGGTAGTCAGCGATCCTCATGCCTTTAATGCTTTCAAAAAATTCTATCCGGCCGTTACTGGAAAGGAATACAATGTTCAGCATTATACCCGGTTTTTAGCCGAGCAGGTGGATGAATTGTTTAAGCTGATGAAGCAACCTTTTCCGAAGAAAGTGACCTTCCATGACCCCTGCTATTTAGGACGTCATAATGGCGAATACGAAGCACCACGAACACTACTGAATATCGTGCCGGAGATCGAATTTGTTGAGATGTACCGCTGCAAAGAACAGGGCTACTGCTGTGGCGGTGGCGGTGGTGGTATGTGGCTTGACGGCCTGGTGGCTGATCACACCTCAGAACGCCTTTCAGAAAATCGTGTAAAGGAAGCGGTGGAAGTGGGTGCTGAAGTGCTAGCTGTCTGCTGTCCTTATGAAGTATCCCGTTTTGAAGATGCGGTGAAATCCACCAACAACGATGGTAAACTGGAAGTGATGGATATTATTGAAATATTGGATTATTGCATGGGAAATGGTGATTCCGGAGATATAACCAACAATTGACAAGGGTAATATCCAAAACCGAATAAGGAAAAATACAATAATGGCATATACAATTACCAAAAAAATAAGGTTTGATGATGTCGATGGTGCCGGGATTGTTTACTACCCGCAATTTTTTCATCTTTGTCACGCTGCCTTTGAAGATTTTTTTGATGAAGCTACTCCTGTTTCTTATCCAGATTTAATTACCAAAAAGCGATTGGGGTTTCCTACAGTATCCATCAGCAGTGATTTTATAGCACCGCTGGTTTATGGTGATACCGCTATCATCAAGTTGGCAATAAAAAATATTGGGAAAAGTTCACTGGTTTTTGGCTATCGAATTCGTCGGAAAAGTGATAGTGAATTATGTTTTACAGCTGAGGTAACCACAGTGGCCATGTCACTGGATTCGATGAAGTCAGTACCGATTTCACAAGAATACAGGACATTATTCGAAAAACTTCTAGAAGCATAATCGATATAACGGAGAAAAAATGAAAATTGTCGTACCCTTAAAACGGGTGCCTGATCTGGTTGAAGATCTGGAAGTGGGTACTTCCGGGAAAGCACTCGATACGAAAGATATCAAGTTCAAGCTGAATGAATACGATGACCACGCTTTGGAAGAAGCAATTCTTCTAAAAGAAAGTGGCTCAGTTGACGAAGTGGTTGCCATGGCTGTTGACGGTGAAGGTGTGGACAAGATGCTTTTTACGGCAATCGCAAAAGGTGCTGATAAAGCTGTGAAATGTACTGGCGGGGATCCCGCAGACAGCCATCAGTTGGGAAAAGTGTTTGCCAATGCTCTGGGAGCAGAAAGCTATGACCTTGTGTTTACCGGTGTTCAATCTGTGGATGATCGGGATGGTCAACTGGGACCGATCATTGCCAGTTACCTTGATGTTCCATGTGTGAGTGCGGTATCGGGTGTTCTTCTTTCTGGTAACATGGCAACGGTACAAAAGGAGTATTCAGGCGGTATGATGGGTGAATTCGAGGTTGATTTGCCGGCTGTTATAGGAATGCAGGCGGCACGTCAGGCGCCGCGATATGCCCCTGTCAGCAAAATTCGTCAGGTTCAGGAGACGGTAACAATAGGAGAGATACCGGCCGGTGATATGGGGTCTGGCTGTGGATCTTCAGCATTTAGTATGGCCCCTCCGGAGAAAGGTGCAGAGGCAGAAATGCTGGACGATGTGGAAAGTTTAATTGATGTACTGAAAGAGAAGGGAGCACTCTGATGGGTGACATTCTTGTAATAACAGAACATCTGAAGGGTGAATTCGCAGACATCACATTTGAGATGCTTGGCAAAGCCAGGGAACTGACCGACTCGTCCGGTGGACAATGTATAGCTGTTACATTTGGGAGCATGAGCGGGAAAGCCGGCCAACTGGGCGCGGCCGATTCCGTCATTTCTGTTGGCGGAAGTGATGACTATAACCCTGAATCATATGCAGCATCAGTTCAATCTGTGGTGAGCGCCCAATCACCATCTCTGGTTCTGGTGGGTTCCACTTCCATGGGTATGGATGTTGCCAATCCAGTGGCGACTACTCTCGGAATACCAGTGATATCTTATTGCTCAAATATGAGTGCTAGCGGTGGTGGATTTTCCTGCACCAGTTCCATGTATGGTGGGAAAATGAATGTAGTCACCAATGTGGATAATGCCGCTGTAGTGATGATTCTTGCCGGTTTTTTCAGTGCCGATGCCGGCAAAGTGCAAGGGTCACCAGTGGTAGAAAATTTTTCCGCTGAATCGGGCGCCGGCAAAGTCCGATTCAAACAGCTTATTGAGCCGGAAGCGGCCGATGTGGATATTACTCAGAGTGAGACTCTCGTTGCAGTGGGCCGAGGGATTGGTGGTAAAGATGATATTGAAGTAGCAGAAGAGTTGGCTGAAATACTGAAAGCTGATCTTGCCTGTTCGAGACCTTTGGTGGATGCGGGCTGGATGTCCAAAGCTCAACAAGTAGGGAAATCCGGTATGAAAGTTAAACCGAAGGTATACATCGCTCTGGGCATTTCCGGCGCTCCGGAACACATCGAAGGGATGAAAAATTCATCCACAATTATTGCAATCAATACAGATAAGAATGCCCCCATCTTTGATGTAGCTCATTACGGCATGACAGAAGACTTATTTGATGTAGTAGAAGAGCTGGTGGAAGAATTAGAATAATAAGAAAATGAAATTATCATTTGCTTGCTGTGGCATTGAATGTTGCTCAAATAAAGCCCTTATGTTAGATGCTAGAGTTCCACAAGATCAAATTGGAGAACTTTATGATGGTAAGGCCTGGTTTTATGATGTCTGGGCTTATCTAACTGAATCTAAAGCCCGGGAAAGAGCTTTGGAACTCGCAGAGATTCAGGATGGTCAATCTATCCTGGAAGTGGCTGTGGGGACGGGCCTGATGTTCAATGAAATTGTAAAAAGAAATTCCCATGGACAAAATAACGGAATTGATATTTCAAAAGGGATGCTGTTGCGGGCAGAAACAAGATTGTCCAAACAGAATAGTGAGAATTATTCATTAAGTATTGGTTCTGCATATGATTTAAAGGTGGGAGATGCTTCCGTAGACATGCTGGTTAATAATTATATGTTCGATCTGATTCCTTTTAATCAAATGGACAGAATCATCGGTGAATTCAAGCGCGTTCTAAAACACGATGGGAAACTGATATTGATAAATATGACAAAAAGTGAGCACTTTGGTGGAAGTCTATATGAGAATGTTTACCGTCTTTCACCGCGTCTTTTGGGTGGGTGTCGCGGCATCCAGATGGCAGATTTACTCACCCGGCATGGATTTAAAGTCGAAGTCAGGGAATATGTCCAGCAAATGTTTTTCCCTTCAGAAATCATCCTTGCTGCCAAATAATTCCTTATGTTAACCCCTAATGAACAAATAGCCTTTATCCTTTTAGTTGTTGTCTGCGGAATCCTTGCCTTTCAGAGTTTCAAACGGATTTTCAAAACAGTAAGGTCCGGTGCGGAGGCAGACAGAAGCGACAATTTGATCGGACGGTTCATCACTGCCTTAGTCGATGTATTATTGCAGAAGTCCATTAAAAAAGCACGCCCCATTGTTTCCATGTTTCATTCATTCATTTTCTTTGGCTTCAGTTTTTACCTGTTAGTAAATGTGAATGATGTCTTGGAAGCATACGTGAATGGTTGGACCACAATTGGCAGTGACAATATTTTGGCAAACTTATTCAATTTGGTTGCTGATATTATTAGTGTATTGGTATTGGTGGGGATGGTTTTCTTTTTGTACCGGCGATTTGTCCAGAAGCCAGAAGTAATGGAATTCAATGCCAATGTGAAATTGCATCCCGGTGTGAGTGCCGGCGGACTGGAAAAAGATTCACTCATTGTGGGCATTTTCATTCTGATTCATGTAGGCTCAAGGTGGCTGGGTACGGCCATGCGCCTGACCGAAAATGGTCAGACGGATCCATGGCTGCCAACCGCATCTGTCATGTCCGGATTTTTCTCCAACTGGTCCCACGCTTCATTGGAAACAGGAGTTCATGTTACCTGGTGGCTTGCTATGGGGCTCATTGTAATGTTTATCCCATATTTCCCCCGCTCAAAACATATTCATCTCATTGTGGCGCCGGTGAATCTTGCGTTAGGCAGAAAAACACCCCGCGGCGCCATGGATGGCGTATCAAACCCGGCAGCACCCGGATCAAAATCATTGTCTGATTTGCCTTGGCCGCAGCTATTGGACCCTTGGGCCTGTATCATGTGTACCCGTTGTCATGAAGTCTGTCCAGCCCACGAAAGCGGAACGCCATTGAGTCCATCTGCTCTGGAAATCAACAAACGTTATTTCATTAATGAACAGGGGAACGCACTATTCAATAGCGCAGGCGAAACTGCATTAATGGATTACGCCATTTCTGAGGATGCGGTTTGGTCTTGCACGACTTGTTATGCCTGTGTCAATGTATGTCCCGTTGGGAATGAGCCCATGATGGATATTTTGGAAATGCGCCGGAATCAGGTATTTAACGCCCAAATGCCCAACGAATTGGCTGATGTATTGCGCAGTCTGGATGAACAGGGGAATTCATTTAATGAATCGGCACGCCGTCGTTCGAAATGGTCCAGAGCCCTGGATTTCAAAATCAAGAACGCTACACAGGAACCGGTGAAATATCTCTGGTATGTAGGTGACTTCGCCAGCTTCAATCAAAATTGCCAGGATACCACCCGAAAAGTGGCGCAGGTACTTCAGGCCTCCGGTGTGGACTTTGGCATCATGGGGAAAAAGGAAAAATCCGCCGGGAACGATGTACGCCGCACCGGGGAAGAAGGCCTTTTCGAACTGCTGGCTGAACAGAACATTGAAAACATTGAACAATGCGAATTCGAGGAAATTGTTACTACTGATCCCCACACATACAATACACTTAAGAATGAATATCCCAAGCTCGGTGGCGACTACACCGTGAAGCACTACTCAACACTTCTTCTTGAACTTATCGAAAGCGGTCAGATCCATCTCAGTAAGAAGCTCGACATTGCGTCAACCTTTCACGATCCATGCTATCTCGGCCGTTATAACGGAATCTATGATGCTCCCAGGCGGCTCATGGAACAGTGTGGTGTGGAACTGGTGGAAATGCCAAGGAACAGAGAGAATTCCTTCTGTTGCGGTGCCGGAGGAGGTCAGATATGGTTGCAGGAACATGCCGATATGACTCAGCGCCCAAGTGAGCAGCGTATTGAGGAAGCCGTCGGTCTTGGTGTCGGTACTTTCACCGTAGCCTGTCCCAAGGATATGAATATGTATTCTGACGCTGTTAAAACTTCGGGTAGTGAAGGGAGGATGGAGGTAAAAGATATTATCGACTACGTCATTGAGGCCATGGATCTTCCTGAACTGGCGACTGGGGAGGAAATCGCTGAGGGGTAATGGGAAGTTCCGTTGATGAGAATGACAGTAGACAGATCAGCATTAAGAATTGTATTTTACCTGAAACTCTTTGGTGTGATACAGATCAACACCTCTGGCTTCGTCCGGAGAACGGCGGCAGTATCCACGATTGGACTGACAGACATGGCGCATGTAGCTCTACTACTGGGATTCGGGATATGCGGCCTTTGCCTAATACACCGTGATTCCGGGGATTATTCGGGAAGTATAGAGGATTTATTTGAAGATTGAATAAGCCACAGAGAATGAGATATATTTTTCTTTCCATTTTAACTCTATCACTTAATTTCCTCCTTTTACCTCTATCAAAGCCTGGTTTAACCCAGGCAAACGCTTTTGAACCTTACATCCTTCTTGGAGAAACGGGAAAAAACTTTGACGGTACTAGAGAAGCTATTATCCAAAAATTCTTTATGAATGATGTGGAAATCCTGGGCAAATACAGGCCCGTTGATGATTCCAGAAGATACATGTTCATTATAACTACGAAACATCTCAAAAAGGCCGCCCGAAATGGTGGTGACTATGGACTTTTCCTCGGAGCTTTACACTTGGCTTTGGATATGAAAGGAGATATGGTTTATCTCTCTGTTCCGAATATCGATTACTGGGGGAATCTTTACTTGCGAGATGATTTTGAAAAAGTGGGCAAAGCAGTTGGGGAGTTTAAAACAGACCTACCCCGTTTGTTACCAAAATTGAGAGGAAGATTCATGCGTCCTTTTGGAGCGGCAGAGCCACTCACGTCGGAAAAGCTGAAAACCTACCGGCATTCTCGCCGTTACCCCACCCTTGATGAAATGATTGAACTGGGGCAGTTTGAACAACACGCCGACGCTGTTAAGTTTGTGGAAGAAGGTTTAAAGGGCTCCGAAGGATTGAAAAAATTGTATAGGTTTGATGTCATTCGGAAGGATGCCACACTGTTTGGTGTTCAGATTCCTCAGGAAAGTGAAATTGCAGAAATATTGGATTGGGAGGAACGAAAAAGAACACCCTTTTACCCTTGGCAAATTGCCGTGGTAAACGGACGAGTCTTTGCCCCGGCGCCCCTTTTCCGAATCCCCGCAGGGTTTCCCGATCTGTCCCGTCGGCAGGTCTCTAAACTAAAAAAACTGGCAAAACGTATTGAAAACTCTGTTATGGAGTTAGCAGGATGAACCTCGGTTTTCTCATCGACAACAGAAAGTGCATCGGCTGTCATGCCTGCACCGTAGCGTGTAAGTCTGAGCACGAAGTGCCCATCGGTGTGAACCGGACATGGGTGAAATATGTGGAAATGGGGGCGTATCCTGACACCCGGCGCCTTTTCTCTGTGTTGCGCTGCAACCACTGTGAAGTTGCTCCTTGCGTTGAAATCTGTCCCACCAGCGCCCTTTACACCCGTGACAACGGCATTGTGGACTTTGATACTCAGCGGTGTATCGCCTGTAAATCGTGCATGCAGGCGTGCCCATACGACGCTCTCTACATCGATCCCGATGCCCGGGTGGCTGAGAAGTGCAATTTCTGTGCTCATCGGATTGAGATAGGGTTGGAGCCGTCTTGTGTAGTGGTCTGCCCTGAAGAGGCCATCGTATTTGGCGATCTTGGAAGTGATAATTCGAAAATTTCGCAGTTGGTCGCCAATGAGTCTGTCACCGTCCGGAAAGCCGAGAAGGGAACAGAGCCGAAACTCTATTATATTAACGGTGATGATGCTTCACTGAACCCGTCTGAGGCCCAGCCTCATGATCAGTACCTCTGGAGCGAACAATACAAAGGGGTAGGCCATTTTGCACGGTTTGCTGAAGAAAAGGCCGACGAAAAAGATTCCAACGATTTGCTGATTCAACTTGCCATGGAAGTCGGAACTAAAACAGATAACGGCCATACTGATCAGACAATTGTTGATACATTGCGGTCCGGTGATCCCCGCCGCGTTTATGACAGCCCCAGCAAGGGGATCCTCTGGGGATGGGAAGTGGGCGGCTACATCTGGACAAAAGCCGTCGCCACAGGGCTGTTCATGGTGGCTGTGTTTGGTCAGTTGACAGGCTGGCTCGATCTGACGCTGTCACAGGAACGAATGGTTCTCTGGACGTCCATGATATTTTTGGTTTTGACGGGGTGCCTCCTGATCATGGATCTCGATCAGCACAAGCGATTCCTCTACGTGCTGTTGAGACCAAACTGGACTTCATGGGTGGCGAAGGGGGCGTTTCTTATCACAGGATTCGGAGCAGTCCTAGCCCTGCTTATTTTGGATGCCTATATTGGTTTGGGCGAGTTCATAGCGCTAAAACTGATGGGCCTGATACTTGCTCTATTGTCATCCCTCTATACTGCTTTTCTGTTGGCCCAGGCTAAGGGGCGCGATCTCTGGCTGTCTTACTTGGCGCCTTTCCAGATGGTTATTCACGCCATGCTGGCCGGCGGTGCCGGTATGGCCCTCCTTACAGGGGGAATTACCAGAGAGCTGGCTTTTACCATGTCGGGCCTCCTCCTTTTCAATCTTGGAATATTTACTATAGAACTGACCTCTTCCCGGCTCACCGATGATGCCCGGACCGCTGCTCAAATGATTCTCAAGGGTCGGTATGCCAAACATTTCTGGGCGTCCGTCTTGGTGGGACGGGTGGTGCCTCTAATCATTCTTTTTTCAGGACAAAACACCATTCCCCTTTGGATTGTTATGGCGGTTCTCCTGGCCGGAATTCTGGTAACGGAACACATCTGGATCCGCGCACCTCAACTTATTGCTTTGAGTTAGCTTTTGACTACCAGCCTGAAAAAATCGTTAATAGAAAAAGCGTGTGAGTCGCTGGGTATTCTGGAAACCATTGAACCCACGGCAGGCGGACTGCCTGTTTCAGAGGGTGATTTCTCCAAATATCCGCCGCCCGAACAGTGGCACGACTGGACGGAATACGACGCCAGTTCCTGGCCCCGGCGCCAGAAGAAAAACTATTCCATCGTCCCTACCACCTGCTTCAACTGTGAAGCGGCATGCGGACTGCTGGCGTATGTGGATAAGGATTCCGGCAGGGTAAGGAAGTTTGAGGGGAATCCCCACCATCCTGCCAGCCGGGGCCGCAACTGTGCCAAAGGTCCCGCCACCATCAATCAGATCAACGATGATGAACGAATCCTTCATCCTTTGAAAAGAAAAGGGGAGAGGGGTTCAGGTCAGTGGGAGCAGGTATCGTGGGAAGAGGCGCTAAACGATATTGCCGGACGGATGCACAATTCCCTGAAGGCTCAGCGCCACAATAGCATTGTCTATCATGTAGGTCGTCCCGGACACGAGGGTTACGCCGAACGTGTGATCCAGTCCTGGGGTGTGGACGGCCACAATTCTCACACCAACATCTGCTCCGCCGGTGCCCGTACAGGCTACGCCCTGTGGCACTTTTTTGACCGCCCGTCGCCTGACTACACCAACGCTCAGACAATTCTTCTCATCAGTTCCCATCTTGAAACAGGGCACTATTTCAATCCCCATGCGCAGCGAATTGTGGAGGGAATGATGAAAGGGGCCAAGCTCATCGTCATGGACCCGCGCCTTTCCAACACTGCCAGTATGGCTGATATCTGGCTGCCAACGTATCCCGGCTCGGAAGCGGCCGTTTTGCTGGCCATGGGAAAGATCATCCTGGATGAGGGGAAATACGACAGACAGTTCATGGAAACTTGGGTGAACTGGCATGATTACCTCCAAACGGTTCATCCCGGCGATGAGGTCACCTTTGACAATTTCATCAGATGTATCAAGGAAGAATATGTAGAATTCACTCCGGAATTTGCCGCCCGGGAGGCCGGAGTGGAGGCGGAAAAAATTGTTGAAGCAGCACAGCACGTGGCGGAAGCGGGAACTCAGCTTGCCGCTCATAACTGGCGCTCCGCTGGCAGCGGTAATTTGGGCGGATGGCAGGTGTCCCGGTGTCTCCATTTACTCAACGTCCTTACCGGGAGTGTGGGGACGGAGGGAGGTACGTCACCCAGCGGCTGGAACAAGTATAAACCGAAATTCTTTGACACACCGCCGGCACAAAAGTTCTGGAATGAACTCCAGTATCCCGTGGAGTATCCTCTCGCCCATCACGAACTGAGCTTTCTCCTGCCGCACTTCCTCAAAGACGGCCGGGGGGAATTGGATGTTTACTTTACTCGTGTCTTCAATCCTGTCTGGACGTACCCTGACGGTTTCAGCTGGGTTGAAGTACTTAGAGATGAATCAAAGATTAAATGCCACATAGCGTTGACACCTACTTGGAATGAAACAGCTTACTGGGCCGATTATGTTCTCCCTATGGGACACGCTAGCGAGCGGCACGATCTAAACTCCTACGAAACCCACTCGGCTGTCTGGATCGCTTTTCGTCAACCGGTGTTGAGAGAATTTTCTCGCCGCGAAGGAAAAGAAGTTCAATTCACCCACGAGGTTAATCCCGGCGAGGTGTGGGAAGAGGACGAATTTTGGATCGAGCTTTCCTGGAAAATGGACCCCGACGAATCTTTGGGGATCCGGGATCATTTCAAATCACCCTATCGCCAGGGTGAAAAGATCAATATAGATGAATATTATCAATACATTTTCGAGAATGTTCCCGGACTACCTGAAACGGCACAGAATGAAGATCTTTCCCCGCTGGAATACATGCGGAAATACGGCGCTTTTGAGGTGGAATCTTCCTCGTATGCCAAACATTTGAGCAGTGTCAATAGTGAGGATGCTGAAATGAATGAATTCGGCCAGTACGTCAGAGACGGTAAGATAGTGGCGATTTGTGACAACGGTTCAGCGGTAGCGGGCTTCCCCACACCGTCCAAAAAGCAGGAATTTTATTCAAAGACCATGGTCCAGTGGAAATGGGAGGACCAGACTATTCCAGGCTACATCAAAAGCCATATCCATCCTGATAGTCTTGACCGTTCCAAGAATGAATATGTTCTGGTGCCCACATTCCGCCTGCCCACACTGATCCACAGCAGGTCAGGCAATGCCAAATGGCTGGCGGAGATTTCCCACAGGAATCCTGTCTGGATGCACCCTAAGACAGCCGCTCACATCGGATTGCAGCGGTCCGGCAATCTTGTGAAAGTTGAAACAGATATTGGTTATTTTATCGATAAGGTATGGATCACAGAAGCCATTAAACCCCATGTGGTTGCCTGTTCGCACCACATAGGTCGCTGGCGCAGAGACCAAGACCCTTCGGGTAACAGCTGGATGACTTGTACAGTAAAAATTAAAGAATATAGAGACGGAAAATGGAAGATGGAACTTTTGGATATGGTTCACCCTTTTGCAAGTGATGATTCAGATTCGAAAAGAATATGGTGGAGAGACGGCGGTGTCCATCAGAACATTACTTTCCCTGTCCATCCCGACCCTGTTTCAGGGATGCATTGCTGGCATCAGAAGGTGAGGCTCTCCCTTCCCGGTCCGGATGAAAAATATGGTGATATTCAGGTAGATACGAACAGGTCCTTTGAAATCTACAAAGAGTGGTTGAAAATGGCTCGTCCTGGCCCTGGTCCCAACGGCCTGCGCCGGCCACTTTGGATGGCGAGAACACTCCGGCCGGCTGATGAAACCTACTATACAGATTAGGAGAATGGGCACTATAGTGAAACAAATCTCGTGATCTTAAACATTATCTATTGGGCCACTCAACGCAAGTGGCTGCTTATCTCTCTTCTTCTCGCTACTGTTCTATACCTGTTGCCTACGCCGCAAGGCTTGACGGCTGAAGGGTACCATACCATCATCATTGTTCTTTCCACCATTCTTCTGATCGTTTTTGAGCCCATTCCGCTCCCTGCAGTGGCTATGCTCATTCTCGTATTCCAGGTGCTGTTCGGCATCGCTACGCCAAATCAGGTTGCATCTTCTTTTATGAGTGATGCAGTTTTTTTCATTATGGGGTCCCTCATGTTGGCAGTGGCCATCGTTTCTCAGGATCTGGATACGCGACTTGCCTTGGGAATTATCAATATTACAGGGCACAAGACCTGGCGTATCATCGCCGGTTTCGTTGCTGTCTGTGCACTGCTGTCATCATTTATCGGTGAACATACAGTGACAGCCATGATGATGCCTGTAGGTTTGACGCTGGTAAGACACACTAGTCGCGATCCAAAAAAGGTCGCTGGACTCACTTCTCTCATCCTTTTTTCAATTGCATACGGCAGTGCCATGGGTTCCATAGGGACACCTTCCGGCGGCGGCAGGAACGTCATTATGATCGGCTATCTGTCACAGTTTGGTATGGGCAATCTCTCCTATCTGGATTGGATGAAATATGCCTACCCCATACTTCTTATTGAGATTCCTCTCGCCATCATGATTCTGTGGTGGACATTTCGCCCTGAAAAAACGATTCTTGATTCAGCTGTGAGAAAACTGAAGGTACAGGTTGCAAAATCCGGCCAGATTACGGGAAGTCAGATAACCGCTATGGGAGTGTTTGTCTTAGTCTTTCTTGGGTGGGTTTTTCTCAGCCCAAAGATTGGTCTTGGCATTGTGGCGCTCATGGGTGTTGTTTTATATCTTGCCATGGGTCTGGTGGAGTGGCAAGATTTGAATCGGAATACCAACTGGGGTGTCATCATGCTTTTTGGTTCGGCCATCTCTATCGGGATTCAAATGAAGGATACCGGCGCAGCGCTCTGGGTGGCGAACAATGTTATCGAAGGACTCCAAGTGATTACTTCCAATGTTGATTTTTCCAGATCTTTCGTCTCGATTTTTCTCACTGCGGGATTGACAAATTTTCTCAGTAATGCAGCTACGGTCGCTGTGCTTGGACCGATTGTTTTGAACATGGGCGGTAATGCAGTTATGGTTGCACTCTCAACCGCATTAGCCTCGGCGTTCGCCTATCTCACCGTTGTGGCATCCCCAACCTGCATGATCATTCATTCCAGCGGACTGGTAAAACCGTCGGATTATCTCAGGGCTGGCTGGAAAATGACTGTCATGTCCATTGCTGTCTTGCTGCTTTTTATTCATCTGTTTTGGCCCTTAATGGGATAATTGTATATTGAACAAATGAAACCGACATTACTTATGATGGCAAACACTCCATTCATAATCCCCATAAGGTTATGAAGTTCCTCTTAGCGGTCAGCAGTCAGGAATTTTCCGAATCCACCCTGCGGATGGGGTCAAAGGTAGCCAAGTCATTCGGCGCTCAGTTGGCGGTGGTCTATGTAGGTCCTAAGCCGAAAGAACTTTACGCCGGCCGAGTTTCCCTTGCCCGGGATACGTTGGCAAAGTGGGAGATCTATCACCCTGGGGTTGAAGTGTTGAGGTGGGCATTCGACGATCTCAAAACATCCGGTTTTCTGGAGAATTCGGATGATAACGGATTCAATCCTCTCAACATGGTAGAGGAGAAAGGTCGATACCGAATGGCCTTACCCGGAAGCTATGGTCAGGATATAGATCTCATTTTGCGGGAAGGTGACATTGTCGATGAACTCCGCCGGGAGTGTAGTGAGGATGAATATATGGTGTCTATTATAGGGGGAAGCAAAGGGAGGAATATGGCCCACGATCTGCTCCAGTATCTCCCCACTTCTGTGCTGGTGATGAAGAATGTAGACCTAGACCGCCACTACAGAATCCTTCTTTGTGTGGATGACTCTTCCGCTACCGACCGGGCTGTCCGCTTCGGTGCTACGATTGCTAAACAGATGAATTTTCCTGTTACTATCATGACCGTCTCAAAGACAGAAGAATTTGGGCCGGGTTACAGCGGGGCGGCAGAAGCAGCATTGCAACATCTTGAGTCTCAACAGGTAGATCATGAACAGAAATTCATCACGGGCGATCCGGTTAATACTTTTATTGAAACGGCTGGTGAAGATCATCTCATTGTTATGGGCTCCTCCAGCAAGTCCGCCCTTGCTAAATTCTTTTTGGGAAGCAAACCAATGAAAACTCTGGAAAAAGCCAATTGCCCAATTCTTGTAGTGAGGGATAAGTGATGTTAAAGGGCAGCTGGAAAGAACGTTATGGAGACTGGGCGCTGGTGACAGGAGCTTCTGCCGGTATCGGTGAGGAGTTCTGTCGTCAGCTCGCTGAAAAAGGAATGAACATTATTTTGGTAGCACGTCGAGGAGACCGCCTGAAGGAGCTGGGGGAAGAGCTTTCATTGAATTTTGGCGTCAGTACCCGGGAGGTACCCATGGACCTCATTTTACCGGACGCTGCTGAAAAAATCGACAATGCAGTTGCTGATCTTGAGGTGGGACTGCTAGTGAATAATGCGGGCTTTGGCCATTTGGGACGTTTCCACAAGAAAAGTGCCGACCGGGACGCAGATATGATTAAGCTCAACTGTCTTGCTCCTGTGGAGCTGACACATAAATTCCTGCCGAAAATGGTCGACCGAGGGCAGGGTGCTGTTATTTTTGTGGCATCCATGGCCGCTTATCAGGCAACGCCTTTTTTCTCTGTTTACAGTGCTACCAAAGTATTTAACCTTTTCCTGGGCGAAGGGCTTTGGCAGGAATACAAGAAATTGGGTATTGATGTCATGGCTCTCTCGCCAGGCTACACAAAAACAGAATTTCAAAGAGCAGCGGGACTGAATGAAGATGTGGGGGGGATTCTTTGGGAGACCCCTGATAATGTTGTTACAACAGCTCTGAAAAACCTGGGTAATAAACCGTCTGTCATTCATGGTGGCTTGAATCGGTTCCTGGCATTTGCTGGACGTATAGTCCCAAGGAAATGGTCTATTGCGGTGGCGGGAATGGTTAATAAATCCCAGCCTTAAACCGTGTGCAGATTTCTGGCTTATCGAGGTGGTCCCATTCAAATGGATAAGCTGCTTTACCGACCTGAGAATTCTCTTATTCATCAAAGTTTCATGGCACGAGAAAGAGAGGAGCCGCTCAATGGTGACGGTTTCGGTGTTGGGTGGTACACACCTGAAATAGAACCGACACCAGCAGTATTCACATCCATCCAGCCGGCCTGGAACAATAGAAACCTCAGGAATCTTTCTCCAAAAATCTGTTCAAGTTCAATTTTTGCACACGTCCGGGCCGCAACACACGGAAGAGTTTCGGAAGCAAACTGTCACCCTTTTCAGTACGGGAAACTTCTCTTTATGCACAATGGCGCCATTGCCGGTTTTAATGTTATCAAACGGGCGCTCAGGATGCGCCTGTCCGACGGCATCTACGACTGGATCAAAGGAGATACCGATTCAGAGCATTTTTTTGCTCTAATTTTGCAACATCTTGATGCCCATGCTAAACTGACAGTGGGTGAAATTGCTGATGCGTTCATCAAAGCTTTGGTGGAACTGACTGAATTATTGAATGAGCACAGCATCGACCGTCCTTTTTATATGAATGGTTTGTTAAGTGACGGGGAGCGGATTGTAGCAAGCCGTTATGTTTCTGATGAAAATGTAGAACCTCACACCCTTTATTCTTCAGACCGTGGAAGTTTTGAGTGCGATGACGGAATCTGCCATATCGTTCATGGAAAATCGGAGAATGATTGTATTATGATTGTATCAGAGAAGTTGACAGATGTAGCCGAAGATTGGCACCCCGTTCCCAAAAATCATATGGTTATGCTAGATAAGGATTTTAGTCAGTCAGTGAAACCTGTTGAACTATGACTGTCTGAGGTATGCCGTGGACCACGGAAAATATTCATCTCCTTTTCCTTCATTTTCCTATAGCACTTTTTTCAACAGGATGGGCTTGCGACTTTATTGGTGTTTCATTCAGCAACCGGTCGGCCACTGATGCTGGGTGGTGGTGCTTGCTTTTCGGCCTGGTCAGTTCACTGTTTTCTGTGGGAACCGGCTTTCTCGCTGACCGTCTGTACGGCCACATGACACTCCCTTTCCCTTTTTTCGAGACACATGGCGCTCTGCAAATAGCTGCCTGTTTAATTTTTTTTGGCCTGTTTATGTTCCGTTTCAAGAATGGTCAGCAGCTACCGGAAGGGAATCTCCGTTCTGTGTATCTTTTAGTAGCTGGTGTCGCTGTGGGTTTGCTTTTCTACGGCGCCCATCTGGGTGCACAGCTGTCCGGCCGGATCTGAAGGTGATTGCGCCGGCCGTAAACTCCCAATACAGTCCAATATAAAAACTGCCGGCATGAAGTTCGATCACATTCTCTGCCACTATTCAGAAATTGGCCTTAAAGGTAAAAACAGAAGATTCTTTGAGGATCGGCTTCGGAAAAATATTCTAGAAGCAATAAAGATCCGTTGTGTCGATTCATCTGTATCGGTCAAACGTTATCACGGAAGGTTGGTTATTGAATTGAAGCAAAAGGGCGCGGACTTGGACTGCATCGAGGAGGCACTGAAAGATGTCACGGGGCTTGCTTACTTTGCACCAGCATTCGAATCGAAGCAAGATTTGAATACCCTCAAGAAAGACGCACACGCATTATTCTCCAATTCAAACTTCGAATCATTCCGAATAACTGCCCGGCGCGGCAGCAGTAACATTCCGTTGAAAGTGAGAACGGTAAATGATGAAGTGGGTACCCATATTGTTGAAACCATGAAAAAAAAGGTTAACCTAACTCAACCGGACGCCAACTGTTACGTCGATATGTTTGAAGACAGGGCATTTGTATATCCTGAAAGAATTCCCGGTCAGGGAGGTTTGCCAGTGGGCGTTAGCGGAAAAGTGATTGCCATGCTTTCCGGTGGTATCGATTCCCCTGTGGCGGCCTATCTGGCCATGAAACGGGGCGCCAAAGTTATATTTGTACACTTTCACTCGGTGCCATATACGACACCGGCATCCATTGAGAAAGTACGGGAAATGATTACCACACTGAACCGCTTCCAGTTTAGGTCGAAACTTTATCTGGTTGAACTGGCTCCTATTCAGAAACAGATCATGACGGACACAGCGCCCCGGTACAGAGTTCTCCTTTACCGCCGGTTCATGTTCAGGATTGCTGATAAAATTGCCGGAAAAGAAAACGCCCACGCACTGGTCACAGGAGAATCACTGGGGCAGGTTGCTTCACAGACCCTGGAAAACATGGAAGCAGTAGGACGGGTGACGGATATGTCCATCCTCCGTCCTCTCATTGGATTTGATAAACAGGAGATCATAGACAGAGCGCAGGACATCGACACCTACGATATTTCCATCCAGCCTGATCAGGATTGCTGTTCGCTCTTTGTCCCCAAACGTCCAGCCACGAAAGCCCGATCTGAACAGTTAATAAAGCAAGAAAACTCACTCAACGTTGAAGAACTTGTTGAAGCAGGTGTGGAATCAGCCTCAGTTGAAATTATCGATTGAAGAATATCTTGAACTGACTGAAAGATTAAAAAACCTCTTGACAGAAAAATTAGACAGTCTTATCTTTAAAGAGGATATGGAGGTCTAGTTTCTTTGATATTTTCAAAATCAGCTGAATACGCAATACAGGCTATGATCTATCTGGCGGAAAAACAGGCTACGATAAAACCTGAAAAATCAATTATGGTACGAGAAATTGCGGAAGCTTATTCCATACCAGCCCAATTCTTGGCGAAAATTACCCAAACGTTAGCAAAGCATCATCTTCTTAACACGACACGAGGCAGGGGAGGGGGAATCAAATTGTCCCGGCCGGCTTCAACCATATTTTTACCGGAAATCGTACACGCCATAGATGGCCCTCCAGCAGAACAAGATGAGTGTATCTTCGGTCTGGACCTCTGTACTGATGATCAGCCGTGTCCTTTCCACCATCAATGGAAACCGATCCGTAATGATATCCGTACCATGATGGCGACCGATAATTTGGCCAGACTGGCAAAACGGGTGGCCGAAAAACATGGTGAAATGAATTCAAAAAAAGGCTAAAAGAGTTGCTAATACATAGTATTAGCAGGTCTAATTTGGTAGGTAAAAATAAAGTCTTATAACTTTATAATAAGAGAAATAAAAAAATATTGTTTAAATGTGATAAATATGTCTCAATATCATATGATCGGTTTAAAACTTGTCGGTATTCGGGGAAGTTCTCTCCTTTATCCCCTTCATGTGCCCCTCAAGGACAAAAGGAACGGGCAGGTCAGTTCTATTGCTCCCCGCAAATGTTCTGATCAGCTGATCCAAAACAACTCCGAATACCGGCGTATTATTCATTTAGTGAGCTAGGATGATGTTTTGTTTCCTGCTAACAATGGTTAGAATAGGAGCATTGGGAAGGAGAAGCAAGCGGCGTCTGGGTATAATTGGCGTCAAGTAATTCTGGGGATGGGTGAGAAATTGGTCTCGGACAGATTTGCAGATGCCCGGGAAGACGATTTCTGGGCGCCGCAAAATTTCATAAGCCGTTACAGGTTTATCGTAGCAAGGAAATTTGCTGGTTTGTTCATTTAAAATGGTTAGTAGTGTAAACATTGCCGGTGCATGGCGGAATCTCCTTTCTTTCATTCCTACCAATGCCTCCCCGTTTAGGAAGGAAAGGCCAGATTGTCATACCTTGAGTCTCATATGTCAATCTGTACTTCTTGAAGATTTCTTGTGCACCGGCGAAGATTTATTCTGCAAGGTCATATAAACCAAATCGCACTGAGAGGATTATTTCTGATACCAAAAAGAAAATACGAGAACGGAAAGAACAGTATATTCAAAGTATCGGGAGTTAGCAACGCTTCCTTCAATATAGAATGCTGAAATAAAACCGAGAGGTAAAACCTATGAAGCAGTACTTCAGAAAGATTAATCAAGTTATAACAAAGGCAGTCTGGGGAATATGGTTTTTGGATCCACCCAAGGATGTATCACTGGATGGTTACAGGATAGATAACACCATTCAGTACACTGATACAGTCATTACGTTCTACTTTTCTGTGGTCGTCCTGGCTCTTGTTTATTTCATCTTTAAATATCGTTCTCGCCCTGGTCACAATGCTCAGTATGATCGTGGAGAAAGCAAGAAGAATCTGATTGCCACTGTGGCTATGGGTCTCCTGGTTTTCTTTTCTATTGATGTGGTCATAGAGGCTATGTCGTTCAAGGATCTGAAAGAGGCTTTCTGGAATTTTCCAAAAGGGTCCGACGTTGTCCGTATTGAAGTGATGCCACAGCAGTACGCTTGGAACGTAAGGTATCCCGGACCCGATGGTGAGTTCGCCACTGAGGACGATATTGTCCCGCCTCTTAATCTGATGCACATTCCTGTGAATAAACCTGTGGTTATACAGATCGCGCCGTGGGATGTCATCCACTCCTTTTACCTTCCCAATTTCCGGGTGAAAGTGGATGC
>Ga0187827_10001424_pt1 | contig 35180 bp, 34 predicted proteins | sample ETNtaG_39_FD_167969 | JGI IMG/M metagenome (GOLD analysis project Ga0187827, IMG submission 167969) | Marine microbial and viral communities from oxygen minimum zone, Eastern Pacific Ocean - ETNP2014_SV_150_PacBio MetaG (Illumina Assembly) | ecosystem: Environmental > Aquatic > Marine > Hypoxic...
TCACCCGTTTGCCACTAAGTATTGCTACTTCGTTCGACTTGCATGTGTTAGGCGTGCCGCCAGCGTACGTTCTGAGCCATGATCAAACTCTCAAGTTTAATAACGGCGCACACTAGCTTCATATAAACAAAAAATTAATTTATTTATACTTCTTGAAGTGTGTACGACAAAATTTGGTAACCTTAACCGTCCACACTTCTCTTCTTAAAATATATACAAATTCAAAGAGCTTAAAAACAGATATAAAAAAATTATCCCTGCCTTAATTTCCCAACATAAATTACAGATTGAGAACGTTGCTTATATTATAATAACAAAATAAATCAAGTGCTAAGAAGTTTGCTATTTAGTTTAAAAAGCCTTGATTTTATTGATAATATTCGAAATAAAAACAAGTTTATAATAAGCTATAATTATAAAACTAATCTGATGATTTTTTCAATTCAACCAAGGATATATAATAAACTAAATTGGTCGTTATATATATATGCTGTCATATCATTAATTTCGATATCATTTATTTTTTTTACTATCAAATATAACGAAACATTAAGTCAAAAAAGAAGCGAGATTCTTGGCAGAATTTTAAAAGATAATTATTTTTTAGAATTGAATAAACTTGTGTTTCAAAAAGTTAATTCTCCTTACTTAAACATTGCTCACAAAATAAAAAAGGGTGAAAATTTAACTAATATTTTTATAAGCTATAATATTGATCAAAAAGATATTTCCAAAGCAAACGATGAACTCAGAAAATTTATTAAGCCCAATAAATTAAAAACGGATATAATTTTAGATTTAGTAATTAAGAAAAATATATCTGGTACTCTAAATTTGATAAAATTAAATCTACCTACTTCTAAATCAATAAATATTAGTTTGGACCGAGATATAAATGACAAATTTATTGCAAAAAAAATAATTACTCAGTTATTCAGAAAAATAGTATTTTCTGAAGGCATTATTAACAAAAGTTTATACTCTTCTGCAGTCGAAAATAATGTAGATCCTAGCATAATTGTGGAATTTGCGAGAATATATGGTTTTGAAATTGATTTTCAAAGAGACATTAGAAAAAATGATACTTTTCAAATTCTCTATGAAACTTTTACAGATGAAGATGGCGAATGGTATTCAAATGGCAAAATTGTTTACTCTTACATGTCTGTCCAAAATAGAGCTTTGGCATTGTACTACTATGGTACGGATAAATTTTCTGGATACTTTGATTTTAATGGAAAAAGCGCAGAAAAAGCTTTAATGAAAACTCCAATTAATGGAGCCAAACTTTCGTCACCTTTTGGAATGAGAAAACATCCCATACTTGGTTATAATAAAAAACATCTGGGTACTGATTTTGCTGCAGCAAAGGGAGTTCCAGTTATGGCTTCTGGAACTGGAACAATTACTAAAGCTCAATGGTGTGGTGGTGGAGGAAATTGTATCAAAATAAAGCATAATTCTACCTACTCAACCGTCTATGCTCATCTTTCTAATTTTGCTAAAGGAATCAAATCTAATACAAAAGTTAAACAAGGACAAATTATTGGATATGTGGGATCTACAGGCTTATCTACGGGACCACATTTACATTATGAAGTTATTGTAAATGGAAAAAAAGTTAATTCTCAAAAATTGAATTTACCATCTGGAAAAATTTTAAAAGGTAAGGACAGAAAAAAATTTGAAATTGAAAGAATTAAAACAGATGTTTTGTTGGCTGAAACAATAGCAAAAAAAATTAAATTCTAGATCTTTTCAATATTTTTCGTTTCTTGAGAAGAAGAATCTTTTTCATCTTTTATAATAATTTTATTGTCGGAATTTTTTTCTATTGAAGAATTATCCAAATATGGTTTTGGATTATTTTGTATTAAATTTTGATTTTCAACTACTCTTAAAAAATGATCTGCATGCTGATAATAACTTTCAGATAAAATTTTATCTCCACTTAATAAAGCTTCTTTTGCAAGACCATTATATTTCTCTAATAATTTTTCTGCTTTAAGACCATTTCTGCCAAAAAATGTTCTTTGAAAATTTTTTGAAGCAGAATTGATGCCATGAATTCTTGAACCTTGAGAATCATTTCTTCTAGAACCCCTATCATTGCTTCTAAATCTATTTCGTCTTGGTCTATTGTATCTCATTAAATCATTTGGATTTGTAAATTAATCATAACTTAATTAAATTTATTTTGTCAAAATATATTACACCGTGTTCTAAATTAAATTATCTTTGTGCCCATTATGCAACGAATAGTTTTATTGTAATCAAAAAACTTCTTCACTAACCTTAGGCCATTTTTAATCATTACACTTGATGCCATTCGGGATTGTCCATCTCCAATTTCCATAAACAAATGCCCTCTAGTTTTGAGTAGTTTTCTCGCCTTTATAACAACTTTAGTTATTGTTTCAAGTCCACTACTTCCGCCATCTAATGCCATTCTTGGCTCGAAACCTTTTATATCTTTGCCCAAGCAACCTATTCTACGAGAACAAATATAAGGCGGATTAGAAACAACAACATCATAATTGCCAAAGTTGAAATTGTCAACATCGCAATATATGAATTTAGCTCTTTGCAATAAGTTAAGTTTTCTTGAATTTTTTTTCGCTATAGCAAGAGCTTTGAATGATTTGTCTATTCCAGTTCCGTACGAATTTTTTAATTCTTTCAATATAGATAATAGTATACAGCCAGAACCGGTACCAATATCTAAAATAGCTAAACCACCTTTGCCTTTAAATCTTCTTATCACTTGTTCAACGATAGTTTCGGTTTCAGGTCTAGGTATTAATACATTATGGTTCACATTAAAATCCAAACTCCAAAACTCTCTTCTTTTTATAATATAAGACAAGGGTTCATGTTGTTTTCTTCTTAAAATAAAATTTAAATAATCGGAAGTTTCTTTTTGTGAAACTTTGTATTCGTCATTTGTTAAAAGAAAAACTCTATCTTTTCTAATTGCCTTTGATAATAACAGCTCTGCATCAATTTGATGAGAATCGATATTTTGTTTTTTTAAAATTTTAGAGCCCTGTTTAATTAAACTATTAATAATCATTTCTATTAAAAGATTTTAATCTCATTTCTTGATCTTGAATACTAAGATTTTCTATCATTTGATCAAACACTTCTCCACTTAGAAATTCCTCTAGTTTATGGATAGTAAAATTTATTCTATGATCTGTTACTCTTCCTTGGGGAAAATTATATGTTCTAATTCTTTCTGATCGATCGCCCGTACCGATTTTATTTTTCCTGTCCTGTGCTCTCTCCATATTTATTTTTTCCCTTTCGGTTTTATATATTCTTGACCTTAAAATTTTCATAGCTTTAGCTTTGTTTTTGTGTTGAGATTTTTCATCTTGTTGGCTAACAACAGTTCCTGTAGGCAAGTGAGTAATTCTAACAGCACTATCTGTAGTGTTTACCGATTGTCCTCCAGGACCACTGGATCTGAAAACATCAATTCGCAAATCTTTCTCTTCAATCCTAATATCAATATCTTCAGCCTCTGGTAATACCGCCACCGTTGCCGCAGATGTATGAACTCTCCCTTGGGTTTCGGTTTTTGGAACCCTTTGTACTCTATGAACACCAGATTCATATTTTAAGGTTGAATAAATATTATTACCAGCAATTAACACAATTGCTTCCTTTAAACCTCCAGCTCCACTTCTTGATATGCTTATAACTTCCATGTTCCATTTTTTTTTATGGCATACCTTTTCATACATTTTGTATAAATCTGCTGCAAATAAACTTGCTTCTAATCCGCCGGTTCCTGCCCTAATTTCAAGAATAGCATTTTTTTTATCAGCTTCGTCCTTAGGCAATAAATATAGTTTTAAAATTTTTTCATTTTTTTCGTTATTTTCAATTAGCTGCATTAATTCACTTTGGGCCAGTTCGTTCATTTCTTTATCTGCATTTTGTTCATTAATTATTTTATCTAATTCTTTCCTTTGGTTATTAAAATTTATGTATTCTCGTGCACATTGAACTATTTCTCCAAGACTAGAATATTCTTTTGATTTTGCTGCAAAGTTTTTTTTGTCAATATTTCTTGATGAAAGTTCTTTTTCCAAAGACCGATGTTTATCTACCAGATGTTCGACTTTTTTTATTGGGATCATTGTAAAATTTATTTTTTTTCTAATTCGTCAGATTTCTTTTCAACTAATTCAACTATATGTGAGATCATATTTTTGCTTGCAACTTTATGATGGGGTACTCCCGAAATATAAACCATATTATTACCTTGTCCTCCGCCCGTTAATCCAATTTGTGATTGAGCAGCTTCACCTGGTCCATTCACAGTACATCCAATAATAGATAGGGTCATTGGAGTTTTTATATGCGCAAGTTTTTTTTCCAAATTTTCAACAGTTTCAATTATAGGAAAAGCTTGCCTAGCACAAGATGGGCAAGAGATGATATTAACGCCCCTGTGCCTTAAATTTAATAACTTTAATATTTCAAAAGCTACTTTTACTTCTTCTACCGGATTAGCTGACAAAGAGACGCGAATTGTATCTCCAATACCCTCCATAAGAAGCATGCCAAGTCCGATTGAAGATTTAACACTTCCTGGAATTAAACTTCCGGCTTCTGTTATTCCCAAATGTAAAGGATAATCACACTGTTCCGACAAAATTCTATATGCTTTCACCGATAAAAAAACATCAGATGATTTAACGCTAATTTTAAAATTAAAGAAATTTTTATCTTCTAAAATTTTTATTTTTTCTAGGGCACTTTCTACCATTGCCTCTGGACATGGTTCTTTATATTTTTCTAAAATTGTTTTTTCTAATGATCCGGCATTAACACCAATTCGTACAGAGCAATTATTATCTTTTGCAGATTTTAAGATTTCATAAACTCTTTCTTTGGAGCCGATATTTCCTGGATTAATTCTTAAACAATGAGCACCGGATTCAGCTGCTTCGATTGCTCTCTTATAATGAAAGTGAACATCTGCAACTATAGGCACTTTAACATTTCTGATTATTTCTTTTAAAGATAAAGAAGATTCTTTATCTGGACAAGATACTCTGACAACGTCTGCGCCAACATTATGTAATTCGTTAATTTGATTTATTGTAGCCTTCACATCGGTTGTTAAAGTATTTGTCATTGATTGAACAGCAATAGGAAAATTGCCTCCTATTTTTACTTTGCCTACAGAAATAATTTTTGTTTTTTTTCTCTTAATATCGCTAAATAGTCTTACATTCATTATTATTTATGTTTATTCCAGATCAAATTCTTTGTGTAAAACTCTAACTGCTTTATTAGTATGTTTTTGATCAATAATAACAGAAATTTTTATTTCTGATGTAGAAATAACCATTATGTTAATTTTTTCTTTTGCTAATGCCTTAAAAAATTTTTGTGCTACCCCCGGCTGAGTAGTCATTCCGGCACCAACTACAGACACCTTTGAAACTTTGTCATCATGAATAATTTTTTCATAGGAAATTTTTTTATTCTTTTTTAATAGATTTATAACTCTTTTAATATCTTCTTTTTTTACTGTAAAAGTAATATCAGTTTCCCCCTCATCGACAGATGAAGTTTGCACTATCATATCCAAATTTATATCTTTCAAAGGTTTGAATATTTCAGAGGCTACCCCAGGCTGATCCTGCACGCCCACTACGGTAATTTTAGCTTCATTTTTTGCATATGAGATCCCAGTTATTGCTTTTTTGCTTATATCACTAATTTTGTCTGTAATCTTTGTTCCGGGATTTTTCGAAAAAGTAGATCTAATATCTATTTTTATATTATTTAACATCGCATCCTGAATGGAAGATGGTTGCATAACCGTAGCACCGAGGGACGCCATTTCTAACATTTCTTCATATGAGATTTTATCAATTTTTTTTGCTTTCGAATTAACTTTTGGATCTGTTGTATAAACGCCGTCAACATCTGTATAAATTATGCAACTATCGGCATTGAAAAATTTAGCAATAGCTATTGCCGATGCATCTGACCCACCTCTTCCAAGAGTTGTAATACGTTTTTCAATCGAAATTCCTTGAAATCCAGTTATTACAGGTATACCGCCTTTGTTAACAAAGGATAGAACATCTTTTGTATTAATTTTTTTTATTCGTGATGAGGCATACTTGCCATCAGTTAGTATAGGTATCTGCCAACTTAACCAAGATCTTGATTTTAGTCCTAATTTTATAAGAGATCCTGCTAATAATGAACATGCAATTTGTTCCCCAGCTGAAACTAAAACATCATATTCAGATTTTTCAAATTTTTCACTAATGCTTTTTGATTTTCTATCTAAATCGTTTGTAACTCCGGTCATGGCCGAAGATACAACGATAACTTTATTTTTTTTATCATGATATTTTTTGATCAGTTTTGCTACTTTTGCAATTTTCTCGCAATTACCTACGGAAGTACCACCAAATTTTAAAACCAATAAAGACATAATTATTTAATACTATTTATTTATACTTATAAAAAATTTTGGTAAAAATACTCTTAAAAATTAAATTTCACAAGATAATCTATTTTGAACACAATAAATTATAAAGAAATTGAAAAATTTTCAAAGTTATCTGAGGAATGGTGGAATCCTCTAGGAAAATTTAGGCCTTTACATAATCTTAATCCAATTAGAATTAAATACATAAAGCAAAACATCATTGAGCATTTTAACATTGCTAATATAAAAAACCCACTAAAAAACCTTTCCTTGTTGGATGTAGGTTGTGGGGGTGGTCTTTTATCGGAACCAATGTGTAGACTTGGTGCAAAAGTGACTGGAATTGATGCTATAAGAAAAAATATTGATATTGCTAAAATTCACGCTAAAAAAAATAAATTAAAAATTAATTACGTAACTGCCTCACCTGAAAAATTAAAAATCAAAAAAAAATTTGATGTGATTTTAAATATGGAAACTGTTGAACATGTTTCTGATTTAAACCATTTTATAAAATCTTGTGCAAATTTATTAAAGAAAAATGGCATTATATTCATTGCAACAATCAACAGAACCTTCAAATCTTATCTATTTGCAATCGCTGCGGCCGAATATATTTTAAAATGGTTACCAATTGGAACACATGATTGGAATTTGTTTGTAAAACCAGAAGAATTAATTAAAACATCAATGAAACACAATTTAAAATCAAATGGAATTCACGGAATGATATATAATCCACTACTAGATCAATGGAAAACTAGTAAGGACAACTCGGTAAACTATATATCTTCTTTCATAAAAAAATAATTTAATTTTCAGTTTTATCGTACCATGGAATGGTGATAGTTTCGATTCCTTCCTCATTTAATTCATCAATTTCGTCAGTAGTTACTCTACCATAAATACTTTTTGTTTCTTTTTTATTGTAGTGAATGCTTCTAGCTTCTTGAGCAAAGTTATCACCAACATATTTACAATTTTTTTTAATAAATTTTTGATATTCAATAATTTTTTTCTTTATATTTTTTTGAAATTTATAATTTATATTACCAACTTTTTTTGAACTAGATATATTCGGTGCCATTATAGATTTGTTCACATTGTTTGAATTACATTCAATACATGTGATTAATTTTTTTTTCATAAGCCTTCCAAATTCTTCTGAACTTGCAAACCAACTATCAAAAGTATAATTACACTTGCATATTAAATTATATTTGATCATACTTATTTAATTAATGATTATTATTTAATAATTCAAGCTTTAGTTTCTATAATCGCTATTGATGTCGATATAATCTCTTGTAAAATCACATGTATAAACAGTAAAATTACTTTTACCTATACTTAGGTCAATATTAATTTCTATATCGTCGTGACTCATATATTCCTTAACAATCTTTTCATTGTAATTATCAATCTGTTGACCTTTTTCTACAACGGTAAATTTTCCAAATTTAATTGCTAGATTATTGATAACAATATTTTCTTCCGATTTTCCAATCGCCATTATGATCCGACCATAATTGGGGTCTTCTCCCGCAACTGCAGTTTTAACCAGGGGAGAGTTTGCAACAGAAAATGCAATTTTTTTTGCTCCTTGTATTGATCTTGCCTTGATTACATTGATTGTAATAAATTTTTTTGCACCTTCGCCGTCTGCAACAATTTGTTTTGACAAATTTAGCATCACATTATGCAAAGCTTTTTCAAATCCTTTTAATTTTGGATCTAGGATATTGTATATTTTTGAATTTTTTATCTTCCCGGTAGCAAACATCATAACTGCATCATTTGTAGATGTATCACCATCGACAGTAATCGCATTAAATGTTGTGTTAACATTTTTCGACAATAATCCTTTTAAAATGGACGATGAAATATTTGCATCAGTAAATATAAATGCCAACATGGTGGCATGGTAATTACACAAGTTAGGTGCTATCATTCCTGATCCTTTGGCTATAGCAGAAATTTTTATTTTTTTACTTCCAATTTCACATTCTTCAAAAGCCAGCTTGGGACGCATATCTGTTGTAAGAATTGATGAGGCTGCTTTAAACCAAACATATTTATTTTGGTTATTTTTTAAATTTTTAATTAAATATGGAATTTGTTCTTTTATTTTTTCCGTTGGAAAAACATCCCCAATAACACCTGTGGAAGCAAAAATTATTTCATTTGGATCTATCACATCTTTTGCTCCCTCTGGTGCTTGGGCCAATTTTAATGTTAAATGTTTTGATAGCGATCTAGACAATTCTTTTAGACCCTGAAAACCTTTTTTTCCAGTAAATGTATTGGCATTTTTTGTATTTACAAATAAAGCTTTTATAGATTTGTTTTTATTTTTCAGGTTCCAATGAATGCTCTCTGAAACAATTATAGATTTTGTGTAAAGTGCTGCATATTTTGCTCCATCCTTGAAATAAAACAAAGACACGTCATCTCTACCATTTTCATACAAATCTGCCGAAACAGCTGATATAGAAAGTCCTTCTATTTGCTTTAGCTCTTGAAAATCACCCATTTTAGATATTTTTGCATTCGGATTTAACAAGTTTTTTAAATTTATGGTCATTTTGTTTAATTTTAATAATAAATAATTATATAAATACAAGTTTTATGAAATATCATCAAATTAAAAAGTTAATCTAAAATGTTAAATCCTTTAAGGTTAATCAGCAGGTTAATTAAATCACCAAATCAGAAAGAGCTTGAAAGGGTTAAACAGATTGTTGTAAAAATCAATAATAGAGAAAATGAAGTCAAAAAATTCTCAGCTGATCAATTCCCTGTTAAAACTTTAGAACTCAAAGAAAGGCTCAAAAAAGAAGAAAGCTTAGATAGCTTGTTGCCGGAAGCATTTGCTTTAGTTAGAGAGGCTGCTTTTAGAACGTTGGGTGAGCGGGCGTTTGATGCTCAATTAATGGGTTCGATCGTTTTACATGAAAATAAAATCGCTGAAATGAAAACGGGAGAAGGCAAAACTTTAGTAGCTACGTTGCCTGCCTATTTAAATTCTTTAGAAGAAAAAGGAGTTCATATTGTAACTGTTAATGATTATTTAGCTCAAAGAGATTCTGAATGGATGGGCAAAATTTACCATTTTTTGGGATTACAGGTAGGATGTATAACAAATGATTTAGACGATTACGAGAGAAAGAAAAATTACGACTGTGATATTACGTATGGAACCAATAGTGAGTTTGGCTTTGATTATTTAAGAGACAACATGAAAGTTTCTGTTTCAGATGTTGTACAAAGAGATCATAATTTTTGTATCGTGGACGAGGTAGACTCGATACTTATAGACGAAGCAAGAACACCTCTCATCATATCTGGTGCTACAAAAGATAAAACAGATAGATATTTAGCGATCGATAAATTTATAAAACAATTAAATAAAACCGATTTTGAAATTGATGAAAAGGATAGAAATATCATGCTAACCGATAAAGGAACGGACAATGTGGAAAAAATATTTTCCAATGCTGGAATTTTAAAGAATAATAATTTTTATGATCCTGAAAATATGGCTTTAGTTCATCATGTTAATCAAGCTCTAAGGGCTAATCATTTATTTGCCAAAGACAAAGATTACATGGTGAAAGATAACAGCATTAAAATAATAGATGAACACACAGGAAGAGTTTTGGAAGGTCGAAGATTCTCTGACGGACTCCATCAAGCTCTGGAGGCGAAGGAAGATGTGGAAATATTATCTGAAAATGAAACTTTGGCTTCAGTAACTTATCAAAATTACTTCCGAATGTATCGTAAGCTTAGTGGAATGACAGGTACCGCGGCTACAGAAGCTGAAGAATTTTTTGACATATATAATTTGCCAATTGTTTCGATTCCTACTCACAAACCAATGATACGGAAAGACTGGAATGATCAAATTTTTAGAACAGAACAGGAAAAAAATCTTGCAATAGTAAACAAAATTATTGAATGCCATAAAAAAGAACAACCAATTTTAGTTGGAACAACCAGCGTTAAAAGGTCAGAAATATATTCATCAATGCTTAAGAAAAAAAACATTAAGCATTCTGTGTTAAACGCAAAATATCATGAAAAAGAAGCACAAATTATTGCCGATGCAGGAAAACTGAACACCGTAACTATTGCAACCTCGATGGCTGGCAGAGGTCAAGATATAAAATTAGGAGGAAAACAAATTAATATAAATGACAATGCTACCCTTGGGGAGAAAAATAAAGTTAAGGAACTCGGCGGACTTTTTGTAATAGGGTCGGAACGTCATGAGTCTCGGAGAATAGATAACCAATTAAGAGGTAGAGCGGGACGACAAGGAGATCAAGGAAATTCGATTTTTTATATAAGCCTTCAAGATGATTTAATGAGAATATTTGGCTCAGAATCAATAGATGCCATGCTTAAAAAATTTGGATTAAAGGAGAATGAATCCATTGATCATCCTTGGATTAATAAAGCTTTGGAAAGAGCTCAACAAAAAGTTGAGGCAAGAAATTATGATATTAGAAAGACTCTTTTAAAATTTGATGATGTTATGAATGACCAAAGAAAGGTAATTTTTTCTCAGAGAAAAGAAATCTTATCGAGTTCATCCGTAAGTACTATGACAACACACTTTATAAATGAATTAATTGATCAAATTATTGAAGATAAAAAAATTATTAATAAAGATCCAAAAAATAAAAGTGTAAATATTAAAATTAAATCTTTGTTAGGACGAAGCATTAGTGAAGAAGAAATAAAAGACTTGATGAACATGAATGATAAAAATTTTAAAAATTATATTGTGGACAAGTTTATTCAACAAAGATTAAAAAGAATAGAATTTATAAATGATGAACAAAATAATGAAATAGAAAGAAGAATTTTTATTCAAACTTTGGATATGAATTGGAAATCTCATCTTCAATATTTAGAGCAACTAAGACAAGTAATTGGATTAAGAGGATATGGTCAAAGAGACCCTCTTATTGAATATAAAAAAGAGGCTTTTAGTTTATTTGAAAAATTACTTGAAAAAATTAAAACTGATACTATTTCCATTTTAAATAATCTTGTTATTGTTGAAAAACCAACCGAAACTCATCAAGAAAAAAGTGAAAATCCAAATGCTAATAAAATAAACATAGCTAATAATCCTGACTGTCTATTATTAGCTAAAAAAAATCAAAAAATATCTAGAAATGAAAGGTGTCCTGTTACGGATAAAAAATTCAAACATTGCTGCGGAGCATTATAAATACAATAATATTAATGAAATTAAAACTACAAATGCAACTGCAATTATTATAGCCATTTTATATTTATTAATTTTTTGTTTTAAATTTGAAAAAATACTTTCTTTCATGGTCATTTTATCTCCACTATCAATATCTTTTACAAAACCTTTCTTCCTTCCAATAGAAAGAAATTTTTGCTTTCGATGATTTAAAATATCCTCTCTACTTAATTCGGATAATTTTTTCAAATTTTTTCTGATAGATTTTCTGATTTCGTCAAGTAATGCATTCCTGTTTCTATGGGCTCCTCCAAACGGCTCCTTAATAATTTCATCTATAATTTCTAGGTCCAGCAAATCCTGGGCTGAAAGCCTCATAGCATCAGCAGCTTCCAACATTTTTTTTGGATCTCTCCACAATATAGATGCGCATCCCTCAGGTGAAATTACAGAATAAATTGCATTTTCAAACATTATTATTTTATTAGAAGAGGCTAATGCAATTGCACCTCCCGATCCTCCTTCTCCGATAATTATTGAAATATTTGGAACCTTTAAAGACATGGAGCATTCTATAGATCTTGCTATGGCTTCAGCCTGACCTCTTTCTTCGGCTCCAATTCCAGGATAAGCTCCCGGAGTATCAATGAACGATATTATTGGAATATTAAATTTATCTGCAAGCTGCATTAATCTAATGCATTTTCGATAACCTTCTGGACGCATCATTCCAAAGTTTCTTTCAATTCTGCTCTCCAAATCAGCCCCTTTTTCTTGTCCTATAACCAAAACGGATTGATCTTCAAATACTCCAAAACCTACCAATACTGATTTGTCATCAGCAAATTGTCTATCGCCAGATAAATTTATAAAATTAGAAAACAAATTATTTATAAAAAATTTTGCCTTAGGCCTTTCTTCGTGCCTTGCAATCAAAGTTTTTTGCCAGCGGCTAAGATTTGAATATACTTCTTTAAGTTTTTGATCTAATTCACCTTGAATTTGATTAATTTTTTCTGTATCAACTTCTGCCAAACCTTCATTACTAAATGGATCTTTTAATTTATCAAGTTGTTCTTCTAAACCCTTGATATCACTCTCAAATTCAAGATAATTTTTCATTTACAAATGTTATTAATTAATTACTATATTTAATTCTATAAGACAATTCATACAACTAATGACTAATAATATAAAGATAGATGGCAAAAATTTGTCTAGACGTAAAAATATGCTAAGCAATCAAAAAACCTAGTTAATCAATGAAATTATAAAAAATTTTAATAAATAAATATGGAATATATTTCTAAAGGTAAATTACTTGTTTCTGCAAAACTATTGGAATTCGTAAATAAAGATCTACTTCCAGGTACAAATATTAATATTGAAAAATTCTGGAAAGGTTTTGATAAAACTGTCCATGAATTAACTCCGAGAAATAGAGAGCTTCTCTCCATCAGGGAAAAAATGCAAAAACAGATTGATGAATGGCATCTTCTCCGAAAAGGCAAAGAAATAGATTTTAATTCCTATGCAGTTTTTTTAAAAAAGATTGGTTATCTTGTTAAGGTAGGTAGCAATTTTTCTATCGAAACCAAAAACGTTGATGATGAAATCTCAGTAATTGCGGGTCCACAGCTTGTTGTTCCGGTCATGAATGCACGTTATGCATTAAATGCAGCTAATGCACGATGGGGTAGTCTTTATAATGCACTTTATGGCACAAATGCAATTCTGAAAATAGAAGAGACAAATCGTGTAGGTGCATATGATCCAGAAAGAGGAAAAAAAGTTATTGAGTATGCTCGTAACTTCTTAGACGAAAATGTACCACTCGAACAAAATAGTTGGAAAAACATTTCAGAAATTCCAAAAATTTATAATGGCAAATTAAATTTAAAACTTAGGAATTCTAGACAATTTGTAGGATATTCCGGAAAATTTCCGAATTTATCGTCACTTTTATTAAAAAATAATAATCTTCATATAGATATAATATTTAATCCGAACGGTTCAAACGGACGTCAAGATAAGGCTGGAATACAAGATATAATTTTAGAGTCTGCCATAACTACAATTATAGATCATGAAGATTCAGTATCTGCCGTAGATGCCGAAGACAAAATAGCAGGTTATAAAAATTGGTTAGGAATTATGAAGGGAGATCTGCAAACTGAAATAAAAAAAAATGGAAAAAAATTTACAAGAAAATTGAACCCCGATCGCATCTATATCAACGCAGAACAAAAAAGGGGGTCTGAATTTTCTAAACTAACCTTGAGTGGACGCGCCTTGTTGCTTAATCGTAATGTTGGTCACTCAATGACAAATCCTTCCATACTCTTAGAAGATAAATCTGAAATTTTTGAAGGAATAATGGACGCTTTCATAACTACTATTGGAGCAATGCATGATTTTAAGAACAAAATGAATTCTAGAACTGGTTCCATTTACATAGTAAAGCCAAAAATGCATGGGCCGAATGAAGTTGATTTTAGTAATACGCTTTTTGATAAAGTTGAAGATGTACTATCCTTAAACCGTCACACTATCAAAATAGGTATTATGGATGAAGAACGGCGTACAACTGTTAATCTGAAAGAATGCATTAGAGCTGCAAAAAATAGAGTCGTGTTCATAAACACAGGATTTTTAGATCGTACTGGTGATGAAATACATACTTCTATGGAGGCGGGACCTATGATTCCTAAAGTGGAAATGAAAAAATCAACTTGGATGTCAGCATATGAAGATTGGAATGTTGATATAGGGCTTGCCTGCGGTTTTTCAAAGATAGCACAAATTGGCAAAGGTATGTGGGCAATGCCAGATAAAATGGAAGATATGATGTCACAAAAAATAAGCCATCCAAAGGATGGGGCTAATTGTGCTTGGGTTCCTTCTCCAACAGCAGCAACCTTACATGCAATTCATTATCACAAAATTGATGTTTTTGAACAGCAAAGGAAAATCTTATCGAGGCCTGCTGCAAAACTATCCAATATTTTAAAAATTCCAGTTGCTGACCGTCCAAACTGGCAAATTAAAGATATTACGAAAGAATTAGAAAATAATGCACAGGGAATATTAGGTTATGTTGTGAGATGGATCAATCATGGCGAGGGTTGTTCAAAGATACCCGATATAAATAATGTTGGACTAATGGAAGATAGGGCCACTTTGAGAATCTCATCTCAGCATATTGCCAATTGGTTACTTCATGGCATCTGTAATCCTGAACAAGTAATGCAAGTAATGCGCAAAATGGCAAAAATCGTTGATAAACAAAATATTAGTGATCCTGCCTACAACCGATATGGTCGATCTACCTATAAAGCTATGTCCTCTAATTTTGATAAATCAATTGCATTTAAAGCCGCTTGCGATTTAATATTTAAAGGTCGTGAACAACCTTCCGGATATACCGAACCAATTTTACACAGTAAACGAATTGAAAAAAAGTTTAGTGATTAGTAACAGGACCCCTGTTTTTAAAAGCCGAAAATAAAGTACCATCATCAAGAAATTCTATTTCTCCCCCTATTGGCAGTCCTTGAGCAAGCTTTGAAATCTTTACCCTTGTATCTTTTAAACTTTCCTGAATATAGTGTGCTGTGGTTTGGCCCTCTATTGTGGCACTTGTAGCTAAAATGACTTCATTAATAGTATCATTCTTTACCCTTTCAACCAAAGAAGAAATAAGCAGATCATCGGTTTTTTTGTTATCAGACGATGATATTGTTCCGCCCAATATATGATAATATCCCTTATAAATTCCAGAATTTTCAATTACCCACATGTCAGCAATATTTTCTACCACACAAATTTGCTCATAATTTTTATCTGAATATGAACATGTTTGCAAAGTGCATTTAGAATTTAAAGATTTAATATTTCCGCAGATGTTGCACCGGATAATATTTTTATAAACTTGAGCTAATGTATTTGCCAAGGGTCTTATTAGTTCCTCTCTATTGTTTATAAGTTTTAGCACAATTCTTTTAGCCGATTTAGGACCTAATCCAGGTAATTTAGAAATCAGTTTAACAAGTTCCTCGATTTCTGGAATATTTTTTTTCATAAAAATTTAAAAAGGCCACTTAAAACCTGGGGGCAAAGAAATACCCCCTGTAATCTTTGATAATTCTTCAGATGCTTTATTTTTTACTTTTTGCTTTGCATCGCCGTGCGCAGCTATAATTAAATCCTCCAATATTTCTTTACTTTCTTTCATCATTTCTGGTGCTATATGCAATTTAATTAATTCTCCATCCCCATTTAAATAAATTTTAATAGAACCTCCTCCAGCTGTACCCTCGACCTCAATTTTTTTCATGGATTCTTGAGTTTCTTTCATTCTGTTTTGCATATTCTTTGCTTGTTCTAGTACTTTTGAAAAATCAGTCATTTTTTTTTTTGTTTTCCTCTACATCAATTAATTTAGCGTCGTGAAATGCTTCTAACATTTTTTTATAAGCATTGGTTTTAATCACTTCGTTCAACTGAGTTTGTTTTTTTATTAATTTATTTTCTTGATATGTCGGCTGGCCTTTTTTTTTTGATAAAGTTATAATCCACATTTTGCCAGTCCAATCAAACAGTTTTTTAGATAAATTTTTTATAAAATTTTTATCAAAATTTTCATTGAATGAAAACTCTATTAGTCCATTTGAAAATTTAACCAAACTTACATTTTTTTCTAAGTCATATTTTAGCTGCATTTCTTTATGCTTTAAGCATAAACTAATTAAACTATCAAAACCTGATACTACTTCGATGAGATTCTGTTTTTTGTTTAATAATTTAGATATTTTATCATTATCTAAAATTTCTTTCTTTTCTTGGATAATATTTTTAATCTGATCTGTGGACAGATTTGTATCTCTAATTATATCTTCCCTAATTTCATTTTTTATATTAGACAAGGTTTCAATTTCATTTGAACTTGCTTTATCTTGAGAGGTTTCCATATTTTTAAGTAGTTCTTCCAATTTTGGAATCTTTTTTAAATGAATTAATCTTATTAAAAACATTTCTATTGAAAGATTTTGATTTGAAACAATATTTAATTCCTCTAGTGATTTTATAGTAAATTGCCAAAACATTATTAGTGTTTCAACATCTACTTGATTGGATAGTTGTTCAATTTCTTTCATTTGATTATCGGAAAGTGAAAAAAATATTTCACTCTTACCAAAAACTTTAATATTTTTCATGAAGTAGAGAATTTCTAAAAAGTCATTTAAAAATATTTTTGGATCTATGCCTAAATCAGATATATCTCTAAATTTTAATATAGCCTGTTCTTCTTTCCCTTGAAAAATTAATTTCATTAATTCAATTAAATGAGATTTATTAAAAGATCCGAATATTTTTTGTGCTGTATCTAGAGAGAGTTCTTTTTGTTCGATTTTTTGTGTAATTAAAGCACGATCTAAAAGCGATAAACCATCGCGAACAGATCCCTCTGATAAGTGTACGAAAAATTTCAATGCATTTTCTGAAATTTTTCCTTTTTCTAAAAGAGATACTTTCTTTAAAAAATCTAAAAGCAAATCTGATTTTATTCTAGTTAGGTCGAATCTTTGGCAACGCGAAACTACTGTGATAGGAATTTTTCTCATTTCAGTTGTTGCAAAAATAAATTTTAAATATGAAGGTGGTTCCTCTAACGTTTTTAGTAAACCATTAAACGCTTGTTTTGACAGCATATGAACTTCGTCGATAATAAATATTTTGAATTTTGCTGTACTGGGTCCATACTTAGAAAATTCTATTAAATCTCTTACATCATCAATGCCTGTTTTAGACGCCGCATCTATTTCTAAAACATCCAAATGGTTTGAGTTTGAAATAGCATTACAATGTTCGCACATTTCGTTTTGACACAAATTTTCCACCCCATTATCGCAATTTAGTGCTTTTGCAACTATTCTGGCTGCAGTTGTTTTACCAACGCCTCTGATTCCTGAAAAAAGATAAGCATTAGGCACTTTATCCATTTTTATGGAATTTATAATTGTTTCAGCCATAATATCTTGACCGATTAAATCGGAAAAAGTTTTTGGCCTATATTTTAAAGCCAGTACTTTTTTTTTGTTATTGTACATTTTATCAGGAGACTAAACAGCAACCTGAAATGTTTTCGTTTCGGCTGCTACGTTTCCGTCCTGACCGGGTTGTCCAAAAAATTCCACCTGCTGCTAGCCTCCAATTTATTATATCAGGAATAATTTCTTATCCACAAGATTAAAGTCTTAATAAGTTTCAATTTATTTATTAAATCTAAACTTATCTGCTTCATAAACGCCCAAAATATCCAAACTTTCTGTATGAAAACCTAGTTCTTCTAAAGATTTTTGAACTTTAGAATCTTCAATATGACCTTCTATATCTATAAAAAAATTAACTTGTTTAAATGTATTTTTTGCAGAAAAACTTTCTAATTTACAAAGGTTTACATTGTTCGTTGCAAATCCACCAAGACATTTGTAGAGAGCTGCAGGTATACTTTTTACTCTAAAAATACAACTTGTAATGTATTTTTTATTTCCTAGCTCTGGGTGATGTATTTCTTTTCCCATAACTAAAAAACGAGTAACATTTTTAGAATCATCCTCAACTCGTTTTGTGATTATTTGTAGATCATAAATTTCTGCAGCAAGGGAAGATGCTATTGCTGATTCAGTTTTGTCTTTTTTTTCAGAAACATATTTGGCTGATCCAGCAGTATCTGCAGAAATTATAGGTTTTAAATTATTTTTTTGAATAATATTTTGACACTGGCCAATGGCTTGCGAATGACTTCGAACAGTTTTGATATCTTCTAACTTTGCTCCTTTTAAACCTAACAAATTATGTATTACCGGATGGAAATATTCAGCATAAATTTGCAATTTATATTTTGGAATTAAATAATGAATATCAGCAACTCTTCCAGCCAAAGAATTTTCCATTGGAATAATTATCTTATATTCTGAATTTTCTGTCGCTAACCTAAAACATTCTTCAAAAGTTTGGCAGGGTTTAATTTCCGATTTTGGAAAAAATTTAATTGCAGCCAAATGTGAAAATGCACCTAGTTCTCCCTGAAAAGCTAATTTCATAATTTTTTCATCCTTTATATTCCATAGATTTTTTAATTAACAGAAAATCTTCCTCAGTATCAATGCCCAAGGGAAAAGATTTTGATAATGCTACCCCAATTTCAATATTATTATCTAGTGCTCTCATTTGCTCAAGTTTTCTTTCAATTTCATTTTTGGTTCTACTTAATTTTACAAACCTGGATAAAGCATTCTTTGAAAATGCATAAATACCAATGTGATGGTAAATATGTTCTTTATTTACATTTATTGTTTTCCTAAAGAAATCTTTAGCTTTTATAAAATTGGAATTATCAAGATTTTCGAAAGTTTCAACTTTAACAATATTTGTATTCTGAAGCTCTTCTACATTTTGAATTTTGGAAGCTAAAGTTGCAATATCATATTTATTTTTTTGCATTAAAGAGTCTAAATTTTTAATATTATTAGGATCTAGATTGGGCATATCTCCTTGTAAATTTATTATAATATTAATCGAATTATCAGAAATTTTTTCTAGCACTTCATAAACTCTATCTGTACCTGTAGAATGATCCTTGCTAGTAAGAATTGCTTTACCTGACTTTTGTTCGACCAAATCTAATATTTTTTGATCTGGAGTTGCAACAATTACATCTCCAATTCTAGACTCCCTTGCTCTTTCCATCACATGAATGATCATTGGTATATTATTAATTTTCAGCAAAGGTTTGTTTGGTAATCTTTTTGCTTCTAATCTAGATGGAATAATAATTACTGACTTGTTCATATTTTTTTGCTTTATATGATAATATTACGTGCGTCCATCGGACACAAAATTTTTATTGTTAAATAAAGTTATTTTTATTAACTAATGATATACCATCATGAAGATTATTATAAAAAATTATGCATGGATTTGAAATAAATAAAATAATTGCAGCTATTATACTAACGATAGTTATTATTCTTGGCGTAAATAAATTGGCTGACGTTGTATACAATATTAAAGTTCCAGAAGATGCCACTTATAAAATAGCCAAAGTTACCGAAACTAAAGAAATCAGTAAAAATGATAATAAAAAAGCTAAGAGCGGTAACGAAATTAAAATTTTTTTGGACCTAGGAAGCATCGATCATGGAAAGACAGTAGCTAAAAAATGTATTGGATGCCATTCAGTATCAAAAGGTGGAGACAATAAAATTGGTCCTGCTTTATGGGGAGTAATTGGAAGAAAAGTTGGATCCGTTAGTGAATATAAATATTCGAAAGCAATGGGTGGATTTGGTAAGAATTGGGATTTTGAAGCAATGAATAGCTTTTTAATTAAACCAAAGGATTATGTAAAAGGAAATAAAATGGCCTTTGCGGGTATTTCAAAGGAAAAAGATAGAGCTTCCCTTGTTCTTTACCTAAATGAACAAAGTGATTCTCCATTACCGTTGCCTTAATTATTTAAACACCATTCAATAATACTTTTTTGTATATGTATTCTATTTAAAGCTTCTAACCAAACAGCTGATTGTTTGCCATCAATAACTTCGTTGGTTACTTCCTCTCCTCTTCTAGCAGGAAGACAGTGCATAAAAATTGAATCTTTATTTGCTTTTTTCATAATTTTATTATTCACCTGATAAAGTCTGAGCGTTTTTTTCTTTTTCTTTTTATTAATTTTGTCACCCATTGAAATCCATTTATCAGTAATAACACAATCCGAAGAACTCACCGCATCTATGGGGTCTCTGCTAACATAAATATTTCCCTTATTTTTTTTAGCCCATTGCAAAATATTTTTGTTTGGTTCAAATCCTTTAGGACAAGCAATATGTAATTTAAAATCAAACTGGACCGCAGCTTCGATTAATGAATAAACAACATTGTTGCCGTCCCCAAGCCAAGTAATTTTTTTATTTTGTATCGGTCCTCTTAATTCTTCAAAAGTCATTATATCCGACATGATTTGGCATGGATGACTCAAATCGGTTAAACCATTAATAATTGGAATGTTTAAATATCTTGAAAAATCTTCAACTTTTTTGTGAGCATCTGTTCTTAACATTATAATATCTGCATATTGAGATAAAATTATTGCTGTATCATGTAAACTTTCATTGCCGGTTCCATAGTGAATTTCGTCAGGATTTAATGTTAATGACTCTCCCCCCAATTGTTTAACCGCAAGGTCAAAGGAAATTCTAGTTCTTGTTGATGGCTTTTCAAATAACATGATTAGAATTTTGCCATCTAGTGGTGCATCTTCATCTATAGAATTTTTTTTAAGATTAGCTCTATTTTTTTTTCTTAATTTTGCATTGTCAATAATAAATCTTAATTCCTTCTTGGAAATATCTGATATATTTATGAAATTTCTCATAACTAACTCATTTCCTTACAGGTTTCGTTGATTTTGCTAATGGCCTCATCAATTTCTTTTTTTGAAACAATTAATGCTGGAAATAATCTTATCACCTGTTCTTCCGCTTTCACGACCAGCATTTTATATTTCATAAGAGTTTCAATAAATTTTGTGTTATCAACTGCCAATTTTAAACCTTTCAACAATCCTCTACCTCTAACTTCTAGAATAATTTTTGAATATTTTTTTTTAAGACCAATTAGTTCCTGATCAAAATATTTAGATATTTTTTTAACATTATCTAAAAATCCATTTTGCAAAATTATATCTAATACACCATTTCCAACTGCCATAGCTAAAGGATTTCCACCAAATGTTGATCCATGGGTTCCGGGTGTCATCCCAACAGATATCTTTTTTGTAAGTAAACATGCTCCTAATGGAAAACCTCCGCCAATTCCTTTTGCAATCGGCACAATATCAGGAACAATTCCTGATTTTTCAAACGCAAAAAAATCACCCGTTCTTCCAATACCACATTGAACTTCATCTAAAATTAAAAGAAGATTTTTTTTATCACATAGCTCTCTTAAAGCTTTTAAACAATAATTTGGAACTTCTTTTATTCCTCCTTCGCCTAAAATTGTCTCTATCATAATTGCGGCCGTTTCATTAGTTATTACTTTTTTCAATGATTCGAGATCTGCAAAAGAAACTTGATCAAATCCATCTACTTTGGGACCAAAACCTTCTATATGTTTTGGATTATTTGCTGCAAATAGTGCGGCAAGAGTTCTTCCATGAAAGGCTCCTTTAAAGGTAATTATTCTTTTTTTATTAGGTTGGCCAATTGTATGAAAATATTTCCTAGCAATTTTAATACTAGCCTCGATAGCTTCTGATCCAGAATTTTGGAAACACACAAAATCAGCAAAGGTATAATCGGTTAATCTTTTTGCTAACTTTTCCTGTTCTGGAATAACAAACATATTTGATACATGCCAAAGTTTTTTAGATTGTTCTTGAATAATTTTTACCAAATGCTCGTGACAATGTCCTAATGAATTAACGGCAATGCCACTTGCAAAGTCCAAATATTGCTCACCCTTTAGATCATAAAGATAACATCCTTTGCCTTTTGAAAAGGAAATATTTTTCCTTGTGTACGTTCCTAGGAGTGAACTCATATAATTTAAAATTTAATTTTGTATCCTCTTTTGTACAATAGATAGGCAATAAACCAAATAACAAAAGATAGAATGGTTAGATATGTCATTCCATAATTAATTGATCCATCCGCTGTTCCAATAAATCCATACCTAAAACCATCAATCATATAAAAGAAAGGATTTAATTCACTTATGGTGTGAAGAATTGAAGGAAGTCTATCTATAGAATAAAAAGTTCCTGACAAAAAAGAAAGTGGCACTATTAAAAAGTTTGTAACGGTTGCCATGTGATCAAATTTTTCTGCCCAAAGTCCCGCTATAAAACCTGCCGCTCCCAAAATAAAGGAGCTTAAAAATGTAAATATAATAACGTGAATAAAACTTGTAATAGTCATGTCAATAATAAACGAAAAAACAATTATTGAAATTGAGGCTATAATAATGCTTCTAGTACATGCGGCTAGAATAGTGGCGGTCACAACCTCTTGAGCATTTAAAGGTGCAGAAATTGTGTCAAAAATAGTACCCTGTATCTTTCCGATCATTATCGATGAAGATGAATGAGAAAATGCTTGTTGAATAACACTCATTGCAATAAGACCCGGTGCAAGAAAATTAATAAACGTTATTCCTAACACATTTCCTCTTTCGCTACCGATAGCCAAAGAAAGAACAACCAAAAACAATAGGGAAGTAATTAAAGGAGAAAAAAGTGTTTGAATCCAAACATTTAAAAATCTTAGAGTTTCTTTTTTATATAGCGTCCAGACACCAATCCAATTTGCAAATCCAAATCTTTTTACACCTATTTCATATTTTTTTTCTAATTCAACCATCGCTAATTATATTTATTAGTTTTTTTTGAAAAATTGTTAAAAAACTAAAAAAATACATTGAAAATTCCAAATTTTTATGTGTATTTAACCTGATATTGTAGATATATAGTAAACTAACACTACATATAGATATAGGAAAAATGAGTTATGAGTTGGACACCTGAAAAAGTGAGTAAACTAAAAGAGCTTTGGGGCAAGAGTAATACTGCAGCCCAAATAGCATCTATTATTGGCGATGTAACAAGAAATGCAGTGATTGGAAAAGCGCATCGATTAAATCTTGCAGTAAAATCTATTCCAAAAAGTAAAAATAATAATTTAAATCAACTTTCGCAGATTCGGGAAAACATAGCACAACGCGAGGGAAATGCACGCAGAAGTAAATTTAAATCGTTGTTATTAGACAAAAATTTTGAACCGGAAAATCCAAAATCCTTAGAAGAGCTGCATGACAAGATTTGTAGATGGCCCTTCGGACATCCTGATGAACCAAATTTTTATTTTTGTGGAAGAAAGTCATTAAAAAATTTTTCCTATTGCAAATTACACGTTTTATATGCTTTCCAACCGAAAAATAAAAAAGAAGATTTGATTGAAAAAGATGATGAGATTCCTAAATTTATAGGAAAGAAAATTAAGTCAGCTTAATTCTATTTATGTTTTATCTTTAAATTTTTTAAATGTATCGTAATTAAACATTTCTCTTTCATAAAGTTGGAGCTTTTATTTCAAATTTTAAAAAATCATATTTTTCTTTAGTTTATAAATTACAAAAAATTTTAGAAAAAACATGTGGATTAAATTCTTCTAGGCAAAAGTATAAAATATTATATTTATGGAAGTTTTGCTTTAACGATTCATAAAATAATTTAATTTTTCACTGGATTAATTTTTGTCTTGAGCTTATATAAAAGATGGTCATTAGAACGACTAAATGGAGATTAAATTAATTTACACAATTGTAGGATTCAGTCTTGCTGGATGGTCAGTAATTGCAAATGACTCCATTCAAACTTTAGGTACATTTATTGCTTCCAAACAAAAATGGTTTAAGTGGTACACTTTAGCTAGCGCTGCATCAGTAGCGATGATTGTAACAGTATTTTATGGGTGGCTAGCACATGATGGCGATATTTCATACGGAAGATTAGCACAAATTCCTTATCAAGAAATTCAATGGTATCACGCTGTTGCCCCTGGAATGCTATTATTACTTACAAGAATTGGAATCCCTGTTTCAACAACTTTCTTAGTGTTGTCAGCTTTTGCTTCAACGGTTGTCTTAGAAAAAATGCTTCTAAAAAGTGTCGTTGGTTACGGTATGGCTGCAATTATAGCTTACATTTGTTGGATCGGTATTTCCAAATTTATCAATGAAAAATTTGATGAAATTACAGATAAATGGAAAATTTCTTTTTGGCGTAATGCGGTTTGGGTAACTTCAGCTTTTTTATGGGGAACTTGGTTAATGCATGATGTCGCAAATATTGCTGTTTATTTACCAAGACAGCTTGATTTTTCATTATTAGTTATCGTCCTTGTTTATTTTTCAAGTCTCCTTTTTTATATTTTTTACATACACGGTGGTCCGATCCAAAAAGTAGTACTCGACAAAACAGGAACAAGATATGCTCGATCAGCTACCATCATTAACGCAATTTATGCATTAGTGCTTTATTATTTTAAAGAATTAAATGACCTTCCCATGTCAACGACTTGGGTTTTTGTAGGATTACTATGCGGAAGAGAGCTAGCAATTTCCACTATGAATAAAGATTACAAACTTAAATACGTTTTTCCACTTATTGGTAGAGATTTCGTAAAAATGGTTTTTGGTTTAAGCGTATCAGTAGGTATCGTACTGTCAATTCACTATATAATTATTCCTGGGGGTTACGGTTTATAGGCTTTATTTTTTTATTTCAACTTATGCGAACTGTCCGCCCTTTCTAAAACGCCAGATGTACTTTGGTAATATTGATTCAATAGTTTTAGGGCTGACTTTTAAATCCTTAAGTGTGGGATATTTGTTGGTAACAATATTATCATATTTCAACATCTCTACTTGATCGACGGTTAGCAAAGGCTTAGGTAATAATTGTAAAATTTTTGCTTGAAATTTTGCAAATGAAAATGGGATGGAAACAAGAAATCTTTTCTTTTTTATTTGCTTTAATAAAATTTCCATTAATTCTTTAAAAGTAAAAGTTTGAGGTCCTCCTAATTCATAAATATTATTATTAACCTCCTCCTTTTCTAAAACTGCCGCAATAGATTTTGCTACATCGTCAACATAAATAGGTTGAAAACAAGTTAGACCCTTGCCAATTAAGGGAAGAATGGGAAAAAATTCAGCCAATGAAGCAAATTGATTAAAAAATTTATCTTCAGGACCAAATATAATCGATGGTCTTAGAATTGCAAAACGACCAAAATTATTAAGGATATTTTTTTCACCTTTTAGCTTTGATTGCATATATTGGGAACTGGTTGTTTCGTTAATTCCTAAGGCACTAACATGAATAAGTTTTTCAACATTTAGTTCGCTACATAATTTTGATAGTAAGTCAGGAAATTTTGCGTGAATATTTTCAAATTTTTGTTTTTTAGTTTCATACAAAATTCCAACAAGATTGATAACTGCATCAGAATTTTTTATCAAAGCTCTTAACCTTTTCTCGTCAAAAAGATTTACTTTTTCTAGATCTATTTGTCCTGGATTTCCTAGTGGCTTCAAATACCCATGCAAATAAGGCGATCGCGTGGCAGCAATGATTCGATAGTCTTTTTTTGTTAATCGTCTGATTAAATGTCTTCCGATAAATCCGCTTGCTCCAAATATACAGATGACTTTTTCTAGATTTTTTTGCATTTTGTTACTATTAACATTATATATATTTTAAATATGATAAAAATTTATAAGTTTAAAGGTGACATATCTTCAGATGCATTAAAAGAATTAGAAAAACACAGTAATATTAGCTTGGATACCGAAGGATCTGGGCTTCAGATACCCTATCGCGATCGATTATCTCTTGTTCAGTTTTCTTCTGGAAATAATGAAGCTTATATAATACAACCCAACCAAAAATACCAATGTCCTAATATTGTTAAAATTCTAGAAAACGAAAAAATAACAAAAATAGGTCATTATCTTAGATACGATGTTTTAAATCTACAATATTTTCTAAAGTGCCAGGTAAAAAATATTTGGGATTCGAAAGTCTGCTCAAAACTCGTTAGAACCTACAGTCAAAATCATGGATTAAAAGATTTAGTTTTCGAATTTTGCGAAGGTAAGAAGCTTAACAAACAGTATGGATCGAGCGATTGGAACAAGAGTCTAGACGATATGACAGATGCTATGCTCCAATATGCTGCTGGAGATGTAATCTATTTGCATAAAATAAGAGATGCTTTACAAAAAATGTTAGTGAGAGAAAATAGAGTAGAACTGTTTGAGAATTGTATGAAATTTTTACCAAGTCGCATCAAGTTAGATGAAAAATTATTTACCGAAGATATTTTCGCGCACTAAAAAATGAATAAAGATATAAAAATTGCAAAACAAACCATAAATACAGAAATACAGGCGCTCAAAAAATTATCGGCAAGCTTTAATCGTTCTTCTCAATTTTCAAAAGCTGTTAACTTAATATCTAAAATTAAAGGAAAATGTTTAGTTATTGGAGTTGGTAAAAGCTATTTGTGTGGACTCAAAACAGCCTCCACTTTATCAAGTTTAGGTACACCAAGTATAGCCTTTTCGGCAAACGATTTGCAACACGGTGGTCTAGGTGCTATTCAAAAAAATCGCGATATATTATTGGTATTTAGTGTTTCGGGAGAATCTTCAGAATTAAATAGTATTTTACAATATGCCAAAAGAAATGATGTTCCAGTTGTTGGTGTCAGTTGCAAATCTTCTTCGATGCTACTTCGTTATTCTACAATCAAAATTTTACTGCCTAAAGTTGTTGAGGCAGGTTCTTCACTAGCTCCAACATCATCAAGTTTAAACTTTCTTTCCTGGGGAGATTCGCTTGCTATATCTTTAATGAAAAAAAAAAAATGGACGAATAAAAAATTTGTAGAGCACCATACTGGGGGATCTTTAGCCACAGCTTTAATTCAAGTAAGCGAAATAATGACAAAAGGAAAAGAAATTCCACTTATTTCTTCCAACAAGATAATGAGAGCTGCAATAATTGAAATGAACAAAAAAAAACTGGGAATAGTTTGTGTAAAAGATAAAAATTCAATAATGTTGCTAACTGATGGTGATATTCGAAGACATTCGAATAATTTATATAAGAAAAAAATCGTAGAAGTTGCTACCAAAAATCCAACCTGGGTTGCTGATACAGATACCGCACTTTCTGCAATTAATACAATGAACAGAAAAGGCATAACATCTCTTTTAGTGACAAAAAAAAAGGATATCAAAAAAAAAATTAAAAGACTGGCAGGTGTTCTGCATATGCATGTAGCTTTAGCGCTGGGAATTAAATGAGTAGAAATAAAATTATTCAATTTTCTCTTATAATAGCAGGTATAATGCTATTTTTTCTTACTTATTATTCAGGCAATAAAGACAAAATTGCTGAGGTTGATAAAAATATTTCCAGTGGTGACGTTAATAAATTAACAAAAGAAACAAGTAATATTATAGAAAATGTAAATTATATTGGAACTAACAACAAAGGAACTTTTTTTGAATTAAATGCAGCTATAGCAGAGGTAAAATATGACGAGCCAAATATAAGTCAGCTTCAAGATGTTTTTGTTGTTATCAAACTAAGAGATTCGAGAACAATTCATATCAAATCTGATAAAGCTACTTTTGATAAAATATCTAATGATTGTGAATTTTTTGGACATGTCAAAGTTACTGAACGAGATAATGTCATAACTAGTGACAATTTGGATTTATATATGTCAAAAAACTTAATTACCGCTTATAATAATGTCAGATATAACGGTATAAAAGGATTTTTAGTCGCAGATAAAGTGGACATGGATATTTTAAATAACGAAGCCAATATTTTTATGTTTGAAAAAAACGATAAAGTACGAGTAAAATATAAAAATTAGTCATGGCTTCTATAAAAAAATTTAGAGTACTAAAATTTAAATCCAAAAAGCCACCAATTTTAAGTGTTAAAGGAATCTCTAAGTCAATTAATAAAATACCTATACTAAAAAATATTAACCTCAATATCTCCAAAGGAGAACTCTACGGGTTGCTCGGACCAAACGGAGCTGGCAAAAGTGTAACCTTCAATTGCATTCTCGGCGTCATGAAGATCGACCAAGGAGATATATTTGTGGAAGGAACAAAGATCAATACTCTTCCTATCCACGAACGCGCTAAGCGGTTCGGCATATCATATGTGAGCCAAATGGACAGTGTATTTCGCGGCCTCTCGTGTGAAGATAACCTGAGAGCGGTTGCTGAGATATTAATAAAAGATAAAGCAAAGCAAGAAACTATCGTTCAAGAGCTGTTGTCAGAATTTAATTTAAGTCACGTAAGAAAACTAAAGGCCGACGTCTTGAGCGGAGGCCAAAGGAAAAAATGTATTATTGCCCGCGCTTTGATTAACAATCCAAAACTATTATTATTAGACGAGCCTCTCGGCGCTGTCGATCCAATATCAATAGATATGATTAAAAAGATAATTGTTGATCTCCAAGTTAAACGAGGTACCAGCGTTCTGATAACGGACCACAACGCACAAAATGTCTTAAGCATAGTGGATTTTTGTAGCCTGATTGTAGATGGAGAAATTATTTGTAATGGCCGACCACATGAAATAGTTAAAGATCAAAAAGCACGAAAATTTTATTTCGGAGAAAACTGGTAATTTAAAATATATAATTACAGTATTAGACTTAGATGAAATCTTTTTCAGTTGTAGTTAAAAAAAAAATAAATAAATTTGATAAAACTATATTTGTTGAAGGTGACAAAAGTTTAAGTCATCGAGCATTATTAATTTCCAGTCAAGGTTATGGAATTTCGAAACTTAGGGGTTTATTGGAGTCAGAAGATATATTAAATACCATTAATGCTTTGAAGAAACTTGGAGTTAAAATTATCAAATACAAAAATATATATCACGTATATGGTAATGGATTGGGATCTTTCAAAACAAAAAATAACTTAACAATAAATGCAGGAAATTCTGGAACTTTGGCAAGACTACTGATGGGTCTTTTAACAACTTACCCACATAAAATTAAAATTATTGGAGACAAAAGTTTAAGCAAAAGACCTATGGAAAGAATAATTACTCCTTTAGGAAAATTTGGCGCTACCTTTATGCCGAAAAACAAAAAAACTTTACCTTGCTACATGATTGGAAGCGAGATGCCAATAGCAATAAGTCATAAAGAAAAAATAGGTTCCGCGCAGGTTAAAAGTTCAATTATCCTAGCATCTTTAAATACTCCTGGAATTACTAAAATTAAAGAATTAAAAAAATCAAGAGACCATACAGAAAATATGTTAAAATTCATCAGGGCAAAAATTAAAATAAAAAAATTTAAAACTTATAATCTCATTTCTATTGAAGGCCAAAAAGACTTCAAGGCTTTTAATTTGAATATACCAGGAGATATGTCTTCAGCAGCTTTTTTTATTGTTTTAACTCTTTTGACTAAACATTCAATTATAAAAATCAAAAATATAAATCTTAATCCAACAAGAACGGGAATAATAATAATTTTAAAAAAAATGAATGCTAAAATAAAATTAACGAATGTTAAAACTAAGTACGGAGAAAAAGTTGGAGATATAGTTGTAAAAAGTAGCATTTTAAAATCCATCAATTGTCCTGCTTCATTAGTTCCGAGCACCATCGATGAATTTACAGTTTTAATGATTGCCGCAGCTAAAGCTAAAGGAACAACTACCTTTTCTGGCTTAGGTGAATTAAACAAAAAAGAGAGTCCACGTTTAAATCTAATGAATTCGATTTTAAATCAAGTAGGCATAAAAACTAAATTAAAACGTGAAACTATTAAAATTATTGGAAGTCCAAAAATTAATTTAAATAAATCTTACACAATTAATTCACATTTTGATCATCGAGTTTGCATGTCGGTATTTGTAATGTGTCAAATTTTTGGTGGACAAATAAAAATAAAAGATTTTAATTCTGTTGCCACAAGTTTTCCAAGTTTTTTATATTTAATGAAACTATTGGGTGCAAAGTATGAAATTAAAAAATAATGTTAAATTATTAATTGCTGTGGATGGAGGAGCAGGTTCGGGAAAAACAACGGGCAGTAAACTGATTGCAAAAAAATATGGTCTTAAACTTCTAACTTCTGGTCTTTTATATCGTTTTATTGCCTACAAACTTCTTAAAGCCAAAAAAATAAAATCTAAAAAATTATTTTTAAAAAAAATAACAAAAGAAATTACCTTAAAAGATTTAAAAAATAGAAATTTATTTGGCTCCGAAATAACCAAATATACTATGGAAATCGCAAAAATAAAAAGAATTCGGGATCTTTTAAAAAATTACCAATTAAATTTTGCCAAAAATAAACTTTGTATTATAGAGGGCCGCGACATTGGTACCATTATAATTCCAAAAGCAGATTTAAAATTATTTTTTAAATGTTCTTTAAATACCAAGGCAAAAAGAAGATTTGAAGAATATAGAAAAACAAACAAAAAAATTTTGTTTAACGATGTCAAAAAAGCAATAAAATTGCGGGATTCAAATGATTCGAAAAGAAAAATAAGTCCTTTAAAACCTGCGAAGGATGCTGTAATTGTTGACACCTCGAAAGTAAATAAAAAACAAATGCTAACAAAGCTTTCGAAGATTATAGAAAAAAAATTAAAAGAAAAGTATGGAAGAAATTTATAAAAATTTAAACTCTCCAAAAAGCAAAGAATTTGAAAAATTATTAAATACCGAATTTTCGAAGTCACAGATTTCTGAAGGAAAAATAGCTGACGGTATAATTACAAAAATTACAAACAAACTTGTTTATGTAGAATTGCCAGGAGCTAAGTCCGAAGGTACCTTAGATTTTAATGAAATGAAGCTTTTAAAAGAAGAAGGCGAATTAAAAGTAGGTTCAAAAATATCCGTCTTAATCGTAAGACTAGAAGATAAAAAAGGCGATTTAATAATTAGCAGAGAAAAAGCCAAAAAAATGAAAAGTTGGAAACAACTTGAAAAAGCTTTTGAAAATAATAAAGAAGTTCAAGGACAGATTGTTTCTAAAATAAAAGGTGGCTTTGTAGTCGATATTCAATCCTCTTTGTGTTTTTTGCCAGGAAGTCAAGTCGATCTCAAGCCTTTAAAAAATATTAGTCACTTAATGAAAGAACCTCAAAGATTCATGATTGTAAAATGTGATAAAGTTCGAGGCAACATCGTAGTTTCTAGAAGAGCTATTCTAGAAAATATGAAAAACGCCAGCAAAGAAGAAGTGCTAAACAAATTTAAAGAAGGTGATATTGTTGATGGAACAGTTAAAGGAATAACTGATTATGGTGTTTTTTTTGATTTAAACGGAATTGATTGTATGACACATATCAATGAATGTTCATGGAGTAGAATTAGTCACCCAGAAGAATTATTTACAATTGGTCAAAAGCAAAAATTAAAAATTATAAAAATTGATTTTGGAAATAAAAAAATTTCAACTTCAGTAAAGATGTTAACCCCTGATCCGTTTGAAACTAAAATAAATAATTATGAAATTGGAAAAATTTACCCAGCAGAAGTACGTAAAATAACCGATTATGGAGTTTTCTTATCTCTGGAAGATGGATTGGAAGGATTGTGCCATCAATCAGAGTTATCTCACACTAAAAAAAATATTTCAGCAAAAAAACTTTTATCCCTTTCTCAAAAGATCGAAGTTATGATCATTGAAATTGATGTTAAAAAAAGAAGAATATCTTTATCATATAAAAAAACCCAGGATAACCCTTGGGAAGAATTTGAAAAGAAATTTCCAGTTGGTTCTAAAGTTGAGGGAACAATAAAAAATATTACTGAATTTGCTCTCTTTGTTACTATAAAAGATTTCAATTTCGATGCAATGATTCACTACAAAGATATTTCACATGAAGAATTGGAAGAGGACCTTAAAAAATTTAAAAAAAATGACCCAATAACAGCTATGATATTAGAAAGTAATCAAGAAAAAGAAAAAATAAGACTAGGTTTGAAACAACTTTTGCCAAACCCACTAGATTATTTCAAAGACAAAAAGAAGGGAGATATTATAACTGTTATTATCCTTGAAACTTTAGACAATGGGTTAAAAGTTTCACCAGACGGTTGTTCTCTGAAAATATTAATCAAAAAAAATCAAATTGCAATAGATAAGGAAGATCAAAGAACTAGTCGTTTTAATAAGGGCGACAAAGTAGATTGTATGTTGCTAGACCTAGATTTAATAAAAAAAAAAGTATCTTTATCAATTAAAATGCTTGAAGAAGAGCAGACCAGGTTAGCGATTAAAAAATATGGCTCAGTTGACAGCGGTCGTTCTCTTCCTTTTGTAAAACTTTCTGAAACTCTCAAAAAAAAAAATAAAAATTGAGCATAGTAAAAAAAGATATTCTCGATTCACTTTGCCAGTATTATAATCAACTTTTAAGAGGAGATCTTTCTAAGTGCTTAGACTTGGTCCTTGATAACATTATAGATGCTTTGAAAAATGATAACGCTGTTCAATTACGTGGGTTTGGTCAATTTTCGGTCAAATCTAGACAAAAGCGGATTGGACGTAATCCAAAAACCGGAACAAGAGTAGAAATACCTGCAAAAAAGGGTGTGCAATGGAAAATGAGCAAAGAATTGTTTAAAAAATTAAATCAAGATACAACTCACAGTGAATAAAATTATTCTTAGTTTGGATACAGCAGATGCAAATCAGGCTTTGGAAATCACTAAAAAAATAATAGATAAAATTTTTACGGTAAAATTAGGTTTAGAATTTTTTAATGCAAATGGAAAAAATGGAGTTAAAAAATTTAACAACATCGGAATCAACAATCTCATGTTGGACCTTAAATTAAACGATATACCTCAAACTGTGTATAAAGCAATAAAAGCGCTGGAGGATATTAAATTTGGTTATTTAACAATTCACGCTCAAGGCGGTAAAGCAATGATTGAAAAAGCGAAAGAAGCAGCTAGTGAAATTAAATCTCGGCCTAAAATTTTAATGGTAACCATTTTAACTTCTCTAAATGATAATGATTTAAAATATATGGGCAACGATGGTGGTGTTGCACGACAGGTTGAATATTTTGCAAAAATAGCGAAAGAAATGGAAGTTGGCATAGTATGTTCGGGACACGAAGCAAAAACCGCTAGAAAAATTATTGGCTCCGATCTTCAAATTTTTAGTCCAGGAATCCGTATGCCCAACGACAATAGTGACGATCAACAAAGAGTCTGCTCTCCTTTGGAAAGTATAAAAAATGGATCTGATAAAATAATTATAGGAAGAAGTTTGATAAAAGGAAATATTGAAGAAAACATAAATCAAGTAGCAGAATCAATAAAAACATAAATATATGCCAATAGAGTTAAAAATCTGCGGCATAAACTCTAATAATATCATCAAAACAATCGTTCAAAACAGAGGGTGCCAATACTTAGGATTTGTTTTTTATCCTCCTTCCCCAAGAAATTTATCAATCGCAGAATCCAATAAACTTACCTCGATTGTGCCCGATCATATTAAGAAAGTTGCTGTTTTAGTAAAACCAGAAAATGCTTTTGTTGAAAAAATTAAAGATCAATTCGACTATCTTCAGGTATATGAAACTTCTCCATCTAAAAGTAAAACATTAAAACTAATATCTAGCAAAAAAATTATTCAAGCTATCAAAGTAAAAAAAGAAGAAGACATAAATTTATATAAACAATACATAGGTATTGCGGACGAATTTTTATTTGATTCTTCCACTATGGAAAAAAGTTCTATTTTTGATTGGAGTTATTTGAAAAATATTGAAATCAATGAGTGGTTTCTTGCTGGAGGAATAAATATAAACAATCTTGAAAAAGCATTAAAAATTTCAAAAAAAATTGATATTTCTTCAGGTTTGGAAGATAATCCTGGAGTAAAATCTTCAAAAAAAGTTTCAGATTTTTTACTGAAGGTAAAAAAATATCAGAATCAATCAAAAAAAACAAAATTCTGTCACAAATGTAAGTAATATGGTAAAAAACCTAAGAACAAAATTATCATGAACTGGATTACAAAATTTATAAAACCTAAACTAAAAACTCTACTTAATAAAAAGCAACCAAAACGTAATGATTCTGGCCTGTGGACTACATGTGTTTGCCAGCAACTAATTTATAAAGAAGATCTTCATAATAATTTTTTTGTTTGCCCTAAGTGTGAAACACATCAAAAAATTTCGTGTCGAGATCGATTCAAAATTTTCTTAGATAATAGCGAATATGAGATTTTGAAAACTCCTTTGCCTCAAGATGATCCATTAAATTTTGTTGATACTAAAAAATATATTGATCGTTTGACCGCAGCAAGAAAACTTACCAAACAAAATGATGCTATTATGATTGCCACTGGAACATTAAAAGGGCTTAACGTAACTGTTGGAGCTCAAAACTTTTCATTTATTGGAGGCTCGGTTGGCTCGGCGTCTGGAGAAGCTTTTATTTATGGGATTCAAAATGCAATTGATAATCAAACACCATTTATCTTCTTTTGTTGTTCTGGCGGCATTAGAATGATGGAATCCGCAATAGCACTACAACAGATGACAAGAATTGTGGTTGCTGTAAATGAACTTAGAAAAAATAATCTTCCATACATTGTTGTTTTAACTAATCCCAGTTACGGTGGAGTGACAGCTTCGATGGGAATGCTTGGAGATATTCAAATAGCAGAACCTAAATCTCAAATAGGTTTTGCTGGAAAAAGGGTTATAGAACAAACAATTGGTGAAACGCTACCCGAGAATTTTCAAACGGCAGAATATGTTAAAGATCATGGTGGAATTGATTTAGTTGTATCTAGAAAAAATTTAAGAGATACT